>Ga0209777_10000278_pt1 | contig 87616 bp, 88 predicted proteins | sample FrelakmetHBP12HB_FD_187147 | JGI IMG/M metagenome (GOLD analysis project Ga0209777, IMG submission 187147) | Freshwater lake sediment microbial communities from the University of Notre Dame, USA, for methane emissions studies -HBP12 HB (SPAdes)... | ecosystem: Environmental > Aquatic >...
CTCGGTTTAGGATACATGTTGGTAATGGAGAAAGGAAGGTATAGAGTATAGAACATAGTATAGAGTAGTATCGAAATCGAGTAAACACATCAAAATACAAAAATAAGAAAAAATGAATAAGTCTTACATCTGTATCCGTTGATGGGTTATTTTCCCGTTATACTGGCTGTATCCGCAAAAAATACAAATGTCAGCATATTCTTTCGGCATATCCCGTTTGCAGTTCGGACAAACGTATGATGCTCTGAGTTCTTTAGGAATTACAGTAAATTTTCTATAATAGTTCTTTTCTTGATTAGAATAATGAGTTTTTAGAACAACTGCGACCGTTGCTAATAAAACACCCAATACCAACATCAACAAACCTATTATTATCATAACAATTGAACTAAAATTATAATAAAGAACAATAACAGCCTCAAGGAAAGGGGCAACTACGAAGGATACGCCAAAAGTTAACAACATAAATCCTGGATAAAATAGGTATTTTGACCTTTCTTTATTCTTTTTTGCTGTTTCAATTTTTTTTATGAGATTAGCATCGTTTGATTCTTTAGACAAACTCATCACGCTTACACTCAGTATTTCAAATGAGTTTAATAGATTTGTGCTTAGTTTTTGTGCCTCAATTTATTTGATTAAATTCAAGCCAAAGAAGGGGTAAATAATTAGAAGAATAATAGTTGTCAACTAACGGTATAAGGGGTAAAAAAGAATAGAAAACTTACCCCTCAACAAAAAAATATAGTCTAAAACGAGCATCTCGACCACAGTTAACTAGCAAGCTTTTCTGTTGCGCGATGCCAAGTCCGACAAGAATAAACCATAATAGAGCGAAATGCAACCAAATGACTTTGTTAGAAAAACGAAGCAAGGTAGCGGAACTTAATGCCGATAAGCAAATTAGATATGGAAAAAGCTGCTCATGGTGACATGACGCTATTTTATCCTTCAATTCCTCAATATCCTGAAGTCGCCCCAAAATACCAAACGAAGGTATTCGAACAATTTAGGAAACATTATGAATTAATTGATGAACTTGTCATGAAATTCCACGGTGGGAAACTCTACAAAGAAACCTTATTGGTCAATGGGGCGATTTTGAAGTCTCTAAACATATACAGGGGTGGTGTGTGGTCTTTAGGGCAAAGAAATCCACACGTCTTCTTTGACTGCCTCCGCTCTCAATGCGAAACGTTAGCTCTCCTACGATATTGTATCGAGAAGCCTGACTATGTCACCGCAGCGACGCTTGGAGAGCATAAACATCCGGAAGAGAAAATGAGATTAGTGAATATATTAACTATGGTTGACAGACTTGATAAAAAACATGAGGGGATTCGTCACGATTACGATGATTTATGCGAGTTCACCCATCCCAATCCCGATAGTCTGTATGCTAATATCCTCCCTTTGAAGGAAGAAGAAGGCGTACTTACTGTAGAGATTTCTACAAAATCTACTCGGATAACCTCTGAAGATGCTGACAAATACCTCCTTATGCTCACCACTTGGACCGATTGGATTTTCGATGAATTGGTTAGCCTAACAAGGGCTTTCACCCATTGAATTATGCTCAACAAAGCCACTTGCACTGTCTTGAATTTGCTTTTCAACTTCACAACATTAACAAAAGCCAGATTAAAAATTAATCCCCACACACACTTACTTCACGGACGTTAGGGTGTTAGGTCGAGACTTTTGGTGTAGGCTATTAAAAATAATAATCAGTCTTTCTTTGGTATGGTATAGGTAGGTAAGATAATGTATGTGTTAAAGAAAAGTTAAGACATACATTTCATTGAGACATACATTATTTTGTAAAAAGAGAACGTTTCAAAATTATGCTCTACTGCGGACTGCCAAAAAACTTTTGTAGTCATAAAACTTTTTCATGGCTGAGGAAAGTATGCCTAAATTTCGCCTAAAAGAGTTTCATGCAAGATATTACCCAAACGAACATGGATTTATTTGTCTGATATGCGAAAAAAGCGGTTTTGAGAAATGGGTTTTCAATAGTTGGGAAATACCAAAACACTTGAAAGAGGCTCACAAAATATGCAGGAAGAACCAATCCATTTCAGGGTGGAGCCAGACTTTCGAAAGAGAATATTTGAAAAATAGGAAAAAACCGTTGAAGTTTTGTGACGAAGATTCGATAGTAATAGATAATGTACCTGACAAAGAATTGGAAAAAGAAAAGGATAATGGAAGAACTTAAGACGAAAAGAGATTCTCGTTAGATACTGGTACTAAAGCGCGCTGGTTACAACTGATAAAACAATCCGACATTGAGGTTCAAACTTAGCGCGCGCGATACTCTTTCGACATATGTCAGTATTTTCTTCAACAACGTACTTCACCTATTGCACTTAAATTTTCGTCATTTCTCTTCTACCAAAAAATCAATATGTGCAAAAAAAGAATAGTCTATTATTAAGTCCTAAAGTGGTTTAATATGATAAAGTATAGGTGTAGGGATTGCGGTCGAGAATTCTCTTTTGAAGAATATAAGTCAATCAAATATTGTCCTGACTGCCGTAGAGCTTTGCAGGAGATACGCTTTTACAATCCAGACCCAACGGTTGGTGACAAGGGACAAAAAAAACTTACACCTGAACAAGCGCAAATAAACAAACTCTGGCCCGTTTATATGAATAGTCCAATAGATGTGACCACAAAATACACATTCACTAATGTTAATGAATGGGTTAGAAGGCGCAACTTAGTTTACTCAGAGTACAGAAAAAAATTCTTACCTGATAACTTGAACAACTTTGATGTCTTAAAACGTAATTTTCATAGTTGGCTTATGTTTAGAAACAATCTCTCATGGACTACTTTGCAACGAACAGGCGCAAGTGCCTTGGAACATCCTCAGAAGTTATCGAATCTTCTACTTAATTTACAAAATGAAAATGTCGATATTGCCTATCGAATCCGGAGTGCACTTCAAGGACCCAATAAAATAGATGGATTAGCAGAAGGGATAGTAACAGCATTATTGCATACCTTTAACAACGAAAAATACGGAGTTTGGAACAGTCGAACCGTTGACACTCTTCAAAAACTTCACTGCCCAACTTTTCCAAGCGATGACTTAGGAGAGACATACAAACGAGTCAACAATACATTAAATGGATTGGCAAAAGATTTGAACACCAACTTAACTACGCTTGACGGCTTCATGTGGTTTGTCAGCAAGAAATATGAGTTCTTATAGAACACCTAATAAGATGAAGCGTTAGACAATCTCGCCTACTTATTTTTTTAATTTTCCCTGTAGCAAACGCTTAAAACCATTTTAAGATAATTACGGTTGAGGGTAAAGGGACGTTTGACTGCGCATAAAACGTTGCCAATGAACAGGGTAGTTGAAGCACTTGAAAAGAACATAGTTGACGTTCCACTTGGTAAACCCTCTTTCAGCGATAAAAGATATAATTCATTAGATTTGAGTTCTGATTTTTTCTCTCCTTTGCCTAAACTCGTTGGCACCAAGCGAATTGCGTTTGTTGATGGAGGCAACACTGAATTAATTAGCGCTCCAAATTTTGCTGTTGGATTCAACAGATTATATTTCGGGCTATTTGATGGTAATAAAAGAATCGAAGCCTTAAATGTGCCTCAGAAGATTGAGTTTTATGTCGTCTGTTACGCGACAATTGAAGGCGATAAAATATTCTACAAAACAGAGATAATACCTGTTAAAGACGAATGGGTCAAATATTTGCCGAATATCGCTCATTTGGAGTTTAATTCATTTGATAGAACGATAATGCTGGGCAGCCAAAGAGCACCAATTAGCCGAGTTCTGAGTGTGGCTCGAGTGTTTTCTGAGTGGCGCTTTTCAAGTTTCATAGCGAAAGAAGAACTAAGCAAAGGTGACGTTCTTGTTAGGGATGGAACATTACAAACCTCTGTAACTAACGAGAGAAAATATGCCAATGAAGCATACGATTGCGCCTTAGAAAAGGGAGTATATTTTACAGCATTATCCAAGACATCAACACTTTTTACATCAACAGGACTACCACTTTTTTCAGCCATCGATATCCTCTCTGAATCATCCCCTTTGAACGGACATTCATGGTATTATCACCCTATTGTTGAGATAACGCAACCTGACCATAGAGCTGATATGTTTGCAGTAAAACTTCACTCTCAATCTGATTATGTTTTCAGGTTTGAAGTATTGAAAGACCAAGTTACAAAAGCAAAGTTTGGTGAAATTGAACTTATTATCTCTTCATTAGCGGAAAATTCTAAAGACATTGGTTTCCCAGGTTATCCTTACGGTTTGATAGATGCTGATCGATTTGCTCGTGTAAGTGCTACGGATCAATCTGTTAATGAATTTCAGTTTAGAGCTTCATTTGCCCAGAAAAAGATTTGGGAAAAAATTGCAAAGTTCGTAAAGTCATCGGATGCTCATGAGATATTAAACAAATTGATTAGGTGATTGAAGAATGAAAGTTGCTGGAAGTATAGTTTATGGAAAACATGGCAGTATAATGATCCGTCAGAAAGCTGAGTCAGAAATTGAATTAGGAGATCTTCTGGTTGTAGATCAATCAGCAGGCAACTACTCGATTCTACAAGTGTATGATCTTAAGTATGCCAGCCAAATTCCCGATAAGAACTTAGAAATGATAAGTGGAATGAAACTTGAAGGTTTCAACGCTGATCTTGATTTCATGGACCCAGCACTAAGGAATTATATCCTTGCAGAAGTAAAATCGATTGCAAACATCAAAAAAGAGGACAACAAAAAGAAAATCTTCATTCCCAAGACGTTACCTCAGTTTATGAGTAATGCAAGACCTATCGAAAAAACTGATTTAGATTTTATTGAATCACCTAAAAACCCAATATTTTTAGGGAATGTTAGAAGCGGGTCAAAAATGCTCGATGTCGGGGTCCATTTAAACGGTGAAGACGTCTTTACTCATCATATTCTAATTCCAGCCACTACAGGTCGGGGAAAAAGCAACTTATTGAAAGTGATGTTATGGAGTGTTCTTGGCAAAGATTTTTGCGGCATATTGGTTCTTGATCCTCACGATGAATATTTTGGTCGTCATTCAAAAGGATTAAAGGATCACCCGAATTCAAAAGAGAACCTTGTTTATTATTCACCTAATCCAGTTAGTGGATCACCATCACTTGTTTTTGATTTTAAGTCAATTAAACCGTGGCATTTCAAAGGAGTAATAGATTTTTCACAAGCCCAACAAGAAGCGATGATAGTTGCATATCACATGTTTAAGAGCGATTGGCTTTGTCAATTAGTCCAAGCTAACAAAATAGAAGGCGTAGGCGATGGAACATTAGCAGTTCTTAAAAGAAAACTCGACGCGGCACTGGGAATATATCTTGACGACCTTGGAAGAATTCAATGTCGAACAGCAATATTTAGCGACGCTTTAGGTTCAAGAACAATCAAAGATATTCAAGAGGCATTGGAATCAGGAAAGAAAGTTATCATAGATACCTCAAGATTTGCGGATGAAATCGAACTATTAATTGGCAGCATCATATTAGGTGAAGTTTTCAACAGTTATAAAAGATACAAATTAGAAGGATCACTCGAGCAAAAACCTGTAATATCAATAGTTGTAGAAGAAGCGCCTCGTGTTCTCAGCCAAGATGTTCTAAAATCCGGCGACAACATTTTCAGTACAATAGCCAGAGAAGGACGCAAGTTTAAGGTCGGCTTAACTGCATGCACCCAACTAACAAGCATTATTCCAAAAACTGTGTTAGCAAACATGAACACGAAAATTATCCTTGGAAATGAGCTTTCATCAGAAAGGAATGCGATCATTGATAGTGCATCTCAAGATTTGTCTTCAGACGATCGAAGCATTGCCAGTCTTGATAAAGGAGAAGCCATCATTAGCTCCAACTTTACCAAATTTGCTATTCCAATTCAAATTCCATTATTTGAGGATTACATTAAGGATAAAGAAAGAAACTCCAAAACAATGGAAAAAACGCGGGTAGTGCTGTAAATGGGAAGATTTGCTCATCTTGGAGATTGTCACATTGGAGCATGGCGTGATCAAAAACTAAAAGAAATTAATTTTGAAACGTTCGTCAAAGCGCTTGATGTTTGTATTGAAGAGAAAGTAGACTTCATAATTATCTCCGGCGATTTATTTGATACAAACTTGCCTGATCTGAACCTTGTAGGAAAAGCCGTTGATAAGATAAAAGAAGTAAAAGACAAGGGCATTCCAGTCTATTTGATTTATGGTTCACACGATTTCGCCCCCAACTCTACCTCAATGATTGATATACTTAACAAAGCAGGACTTTTTAGGAAAGTTGTAGACGCAGAAACCAGTGATGAAAGCATTAAACTCAACTTTATAATTGACGCAAAAACCAAAGCAAAAATAACAGGTCTATCAGGTAGAACTCTTGGTTTGGATAAGAAATATTTTGAAATGCTTGATAGAGAAAAACTTGAAAAAGAAAAGGGTTTCAGAATTTTTGTTTTTCATAATTCAATCGTAGAATTCAGATCTCCGCACGCTTCCTATTCAGAAGGAATTACCCTTTCATGTTTCCCGAAGGGTCTTGAGTATTATGCAGGTGGACACGTCCACGAGGGAATAAGACATGAATTCAAAGATTATGGTATGTTCATCTTTCCAGGCTGTTTGTTTGGATCAAGTTTCACTGATTTAGAAATAACTGCTAAAGGAGAAAAACGTGGTTTTATAATCGTTGATTTCGAAGATAAAGTGAAAGAAGTAAAATTTGTTGAAGTAAAACTTACTGAAACTCTTTTAAAAGAAGTTAACGCTACCAAAAAAACAGCAAAACAAGTCTATGAAACTTTAATAAAAATAGCCAATGAGACAGATGTAAAGGGCAAGATCGCATTGCTTAAAGTTGTAGGTGAATTATTAAGCGGCAAACCATCTGACATTAATTTTAACGAAATAAAGCAGATTCTATATGCTCGTGGGGCAATAGTTGCAAGCATCAACCATTATGGGGTCTCAACCTTAGAGAAATCTATTTCTGGACAAGTTCATGGCGCGAATAGACGAGAGATAGAGGAAAAAATTCTTTACGACATGGTAAACTCATTCAAAATCGATCCGTCCATAAAGGGGTCTCTAAGGCAAAAGTTAGAGAAAATATTGACCTCTGAAAACGGAATGAAATTATCAACCAATTTACTTGATTCTCTCAAGCTTGAGAAACAGGAAGGCGAAAGTAAGCGAGATTTTGAGGCAAGAGTTCTCAAGGATACATTACATTTACTCGATCTGGAGGAATTGATTTGATCATTACTAGCATAACTATGAACAACATAAGAAGCTACACCTCGCCACCTCCGATTGAACTTAGCACTGGTGTCACATTGTTTGAGGGCGACGTCGGCTGTGGTAAATCAACAATTCTTACAGCAATAGAGTTTGCCTTGTTTGGCTTAGGTGAACTCGATGGGTCATATTTGCTTAGACATGGAGAGAAAAATGGATCAGTTCTTCTGGAGTTCTCTGTCAAAGACAGAAAATATAAGGTATTTAGATCCATAGAAAGAAAACGAACTAGCATTTCTCAAAAAGACGGCTATTTAGTAGAAGACGGGGTAAGAACTGATTATTCAGTTACAGAAATGAAGTTAAGAGTTTTAGAGATACTTGATTTTAATGAAAATCCTCGACCAAAAACAAGTTCTTTGATATACAGGTATGCCATTTTCACGCCACAAGAAATGATGAAAGAAGTTCTTTTTCAACCCGTCGAAAGGAGGTTAGAAACTCTTAGACGAGCCTTCAGGATAGAAGATTACAGCATAATAAACAATAACGCTTCAATTTTGCTTAATCGTTTAGAAAGCGAAAGTAGAATTTTACAGGCGCAAACAAGTGACGTTGCTGAAAAAAGAAGTAATCTCAAGCAAGAAAACGGAAAGCTGAAAAATTGTCAAATGGAAGCCTCAAAAATTATAGAAGCTTTTGACTTGTTGAAGACTCAACGCCAGCAAGTCACAGAAGAATTGGAGGGTTTACAAGGTAAAAAACAACAGGTTCTCAGTCTACAAATTGAAATTCCCTCATTGGAAAGAGAGATACGTCAAATAAACAGTTCCTGTCAAGAAAATGTTGAAAGGAAAAAACTGTTAACTAATGAATTATCTGAAATATCAAAATCCGAAGAAATGCTCGCCAAATTTGGCCCATTATATGAGGAGTACATATCTAAGAGCTTCAAGCTTGAACAATTAGAACCAATAGTCACAGAAAATCAGGAATTAAATAGAAAGAAGAGTAGTTTTCTTACCGCCATTGATAAAGAAAAACAGCACCTCTCAAAGCAGATAGCAGATTCTGAACAGGAAAATGTGCAAGAGAGAGCTCGAATCGACAAAGAAAAAGCGAAAATCCAAAAAATTCCTGTATTAGAAAAAGAAGAAACAACACTCACAATTGATATTCAATCACTTGATGAGCTCTCAAATCTGATAATTGTCCTTAATCAAGAGAATTCTGCAGCCAAGCAGAACATACAGAACAAAGAAGAACGTTCTAAAGAGCTAAAAAATGAACTAATTGAACTAAGAAAGATCGGAATAGGCGCGCCTTGCCCCAAATGCAAACAAGAACTTACTCAAACACATTTTAGAAAAGTGGAACAAGATTACTTGAAGGAAATAGCTGATATTGAAAAATCTGTTTCGACACTTGTTCAAGAAACCATTAAACGAGGTTCAGAGATCTCCGATATTTCACTTAGAGAGAAGACTGCGAAAAAAGCTGATAAGAGATTAAGCGTCGTAAAGCAAGAATTAGCCAAATTGAAACAACAAGAAGAAAGAGTTATTGAAGACGAGGAAAATCTTGCTCAAAAATCTAAGAAGGCAGAAAATAATAAAGAAATCCTTCAGAAGGAGCTATTTGCTTTGAAGGAGAGAGAACAGCTTTCAGAAATATTGTCAAAGCTCAGCAAACTTGAACCTGACCTAAGAGAACATGAATCAATAAAATTAAGACTTAGAGAACTGGAAAAATTAAAAGTAAAAGAACAGTTTATTTCCTGCAAGGAAAAGATCGGTAGAAAAGATATAATTAACCTTGAGTTGAAGCAGAAAGAAGACAAAATAGGTGGTTTGGTTGCAGAAGTTGCAAGCGCTCAAAATACTTTGAACGCAAAGAAATTTGAATATGATAAGGAAAAGAAAGTATTAGACCTCGTTCAAGGGCTTGAAACCAAGAAAGACGCGCTCATTAAACAATGCGAAGACATGAATGGTAAAGTCATTGGAAAACAAAAAGATATTGAAAGATGTAACGAAGAAATAAAACGCATTGAAGAGGAAATAAGTACCAAAGAAGCTCAACTTCAAAAGTCTTACGAATTAAATCAATTTCAGATATGGATATCAGAATTCTTCATGCCTGCAGTTAAACTCATAGAAACAAATGTTCTATCAAGCATAAATTCTGAGTTCAACATGCTTTTCCAAAAATGGCTAAATGAGCTTCTCGAAACAGGCGAAGTTGCGGTAAGAGTGGATGAAAACTTTACACCCATCATAGAGCAAAATGGCTATGAAATGGAAGTCGGGAGTTTAAGTGGCGGAGAAAAAACATCTGTTGCGTTAGCTTATAGACTTGCCCTTAATGTTATGGTTAAGAAGGTTTGCGAAGCGATGCAAAGCAACCTGTTGATTCTCGATGAACCAACCGATGGATTTAGTAAAGAGCAATTGTTCCGGCTTAGAGATATTTTGAATGAACTCAAATGCGAGCAAGTCATAGCAGTCTCTCATGAAAATGAATTGGAAGCATTCGTTGATAAGATTTATAGAATCACAAAGCAGTCCGGAGAATCAAAGATTTCAGCTTCTTAGAAAGAAACTTCTATCCATATTGCATGTGCGCGATAATAATCATTTGCTTAAACAATGGTAAACTAAATAAATTCAACAGTTGATACTTGACGGGAAAGAGAAGGCATATTCGAAAATGGAAGACAGCCTCCAAATTAGTAATTCAAACGATCTTTCCAATGGTGTGCCAACTGGCACGAATGTGAATAAGCTGCCTGTGAAGCTGAAGAGCCCACTTCGCTATCCTGGGGGAAAATCTAAAGCCCTAAAAAATATTTTACCTTATATCCCTTTGAACTTTTCCGAGTATCGAGAGCCATTTTTGGGAGGTGGTTCAGTTTTTATCGCTATTAGGCAACTTTACCCTCAAGCTACCTATAAGCTGAATGATGCAAACTATGATCTCTACTGTTTTTGGACAAGCCTAAAGAAAAACAGCGATAATTTCGTTAATGAAATTCTAGAAATAAAGAAAAAAACGAAAGATGGAAAAGCTCTGTTCAAAAAACTATCTATCAAGCCATTGGATTCTGACGAATTCTATCGGGGAATTAGGTTTTACATTTTAAACAGAATTACTTACTCAGGTGCTGTTGGCAATGGCGGATTTTCGGCAGAATCTTTTGAAAAGAGATTTACTATAACAAATATTGATAGGCTCAAACCTTTGTCTATTCTTCTCCAAACTGTTAATATAACGAATGATAGCTATGAAGAGCATTTGCTAAAGACGGGTAAGAACGTCTTTGCCTTTATGGATCCTCCTTACCTGAGTTCTATGAAAAATGGTTTATATGGATATAAAGGCAATTTACACAAAAGTTTCGATCATTTTCACTTTGCTGAAGAAGTTAGGAAATGCAAACATAAATGGTTGATAACTTTGGATGATTCTATTGAAATCCGAAATATGTTTGGTTTTGCAAATGGCTCAAAACGTTGGAAATTATACTATGGTATGACCAATGCAGGAAACAACATACCGTGCAAAGGGAAAGAGCTTCTTCTTTCAAATTACCGATTAAGAAAGCAAAGTTCAAGTAAAATAAAGATATAACGAAACCATGTAAGTCTTAAATACTTAATCAGCCAAACCTCAATAGCATCGGCGATAATTTGAAAAGCAAAGTTGATCTAAGTCGAATGCGTATTCGGCTGGAAAACATAAGCAAAAAGGCAACAAATTTTGTATCATTTTATCCGTCCGAGATTTCTTTGAAGCCTCAAGATTTTTACTCTAACGCTAAATTGGTTGCTTTAGAAGATGTGGAAAGTACATATCTTTTGAATCCTAAAAATCATTCATTTTTGAATGAATGGAATATTTACGCATATGATGAAAGTACTCAAGATTATGGAGCTTTGGAAGGAGAGATATTCTTCTGCAGTTCTTCAACTATTAAGTTGGAGGAAAGATATTCATTCAATCTATTGGTTTTGCCTTATTTCTTAACAAGCATGACCAAATTCAAAGATAATGAAAATGAAGATATTCGATATACCGAAAATATTTCAGAAGAACGGAACTTGATAATGATACATTCAAAAATAGACTCCATATTAAGTTCTATTGAACCTCATTCAATTGTTCTAATAGACGGTCCTTTGATTGGTGGAAACGCCTCATCGTATTTTGAGAAAATGGATGAAGAACTTCGAAAAAGGGATTGTATTCCCCTGTACTTTGTAAAGAACTCTGATAGCCGACTAGTCATAGACTCAAAAAAATCGCTGTGCAACGAATTCAATAGTGATTTTCACTGGTCTGCTTGCACTCTAAAAACAGGAAGCAGATCCCCTTTTTTTAAATATACAGATGAACATGTTTCAAGACATACCAAAGTTTTCACGTACGTCAAAGCCCTTTACGGATTCCCTGAGAGAGTTGAAATGCATACGCAGACCTATTATAAGTATCAACCCTTGATAGACGAGGTAATGAATCTATTATCTTATCTTTATATTGTTCAAGGAGATCGGTTAAATCCTCAAGAAAGACCAATTGCAGTAGCTGAAAAGTATGCACGTGAGGGGATCAGAGTACTAAACATACCTGCCCTTTTGAGCAGATTAGGTTTCAAACCGACAATTAACCAAGTTAGATTTGGGTGAAAATATGTGGATAGTATCAGGCAGTGAAAATGATTTAGTAAAAATTGTGTCTTCCAAAAAAATAGACGCAATTTTGCCAGTTGGATCTTATCTCACCGTGATCGATGATAAGAAGATTAAGCATATATTGCTAGTGGAGAAGTCACATACAAAATCACTTTTTGAGCCTTCCCCACTTATTGTGGATGCTGACCTTCCGATTCTTAATCAAGACCAAGAGTGTAAGAACGTTTTGCTGGCAAGAGAGATACGCCAATTTCCACTCAGAAAAGATGGTATGTTTAATTTCATAAAACCAAATGATACTGCTCGAAGAACAACACAGGAAGAGATCGATGAAATATTTCCTTGCAAGGAAGGCTTTCCTGTTTTTCTTGCAACAAGTTTCTTGACTCAAAACTCAATTCTCAAAGATGATTCAAGCAAGCTCATTAACGTTAAGATTCCCTTTGAATCATTATATTTACAAACTATGATATCGGGACAAACCGGATCGGGCAAAACAGTAGCGATGAAATTCTTAATAGAACAATTCTTAAAGCACGAAGCAGGAGCGGTTTTAGCAATTAACGTAAAGGGTATAGACCTTTTAACAATGGACCAACAAACCATAATCAACAATAGCAAGCTAAAAGAGCAAATACAAGAGGAATGGAGCACGCTCGGATATTCCTCAATGGATATTCCCTTATTTAGTATTTACGTACCAGCTAATGCTCCCAGGCATAAAGACGGCGTTAATCGAGAAAAGGTTAGATCAATCACTTTAAGAACAAGAGATTTAGAGCCAAACGCCCTTTTGGGTATTTTGCAAAACGTGACAGATCGAGCTGCAGAGGCATTGCCTGATATTTTTAGATACTGGAAAGATAGAGTGCATCAAGAACCAATCTTCAAGAATTTTATCGAATGGTTTAGAATGCGGGCTACCAAAGAAAACGAGTATATTTTTCCCAAATTATCGCAATCGGCAGATGAGAGCGAAATCCCATTACATCCGGGAACTTGTGGTTCTATCTTACGGTCACTTGAGAGCGCTATTGATTTCTTCGATAACCAAGATGAGAACTGTATTCCAATAAAAGAAGATCATATTATGGTGGCGGGGAAACTATCAGTGATAGACCTTTCTGATAAGAATACCACACTATTTGGAGCAATTTTGCTAAGACATTTATTATCCAGAATATATGAAGCCAAGGCTACAAAAGGCCAATATGCTGATGTACCAGTCTTAATTGTAATAGATGAGGTGCACAAATTTTACGGATCAAATGCATCCGAAAAAGCACTCGATGAATTAGATGCTATTGCTAGAATGGGAAGGTCAGAAAAAATTGGCGTAATATTTGCTTCCCAGACGCCTGAAGACTTGCCGAACGGATTAACATCAATCGTTAATACCAGAATTTTCTTCAGATCTCTCGGTAATATAAGCCGTAAATTTGATGTTAAAAATTCGTCAATTGATCTCAATTCGTTGGATAATGGGTATGCACTAATTTCATCAGTGGCAGTTCCTCAAATTAAGCTTGTTAAATTCACTTTGCCTTTGAATGGTGTAAAGACATGAAACGAAAAATGTATGCAGACGAATTAATGAAAAAACTTGTTTCAGCAGATAACCTATCTTTACTTGATGTTGTAACAAACGATGAATTATCTATCGGAGAAAAGGTCGATCTACTTGTTAAGAGGGAGAGCAGCAATTGTTCGAGTTCAAAATGAGTTATAAAGAACCAGATTATCACAAAGAGGGAGATTTACCTTTTACTTTCCCTCCAAAAGGTATCACTCCATCTATAAACGCGAACTTAGTTGAAATTGAGGGAAAGAACGGTTCTGGGAAAACGACTTTGCTCAATTGCTTGGCATTATCTTTGGGTTATTTAGACCAAGAAAAAGAATTGGGAAACAAACCGGCGCTAAAGAAAAAATTAGAAGCTTTAGAAGATAACAATTCACTTGAATATGATTTTCGCGTTTGTTGTGACAAACCTGAAGCTATTGATTTACGTGTGCAGAGAATTCAGGGGCAAAGATCAAAATTCTGGCTAAACTCCAAACAAATCGCAGGTGAAGATATCACAAAAAGGTTTGAAGTTATTTTCTTGACTGAGGATGATCCAACAAAAGTCGTCAACTCAAGTTTAGGTAAACTCAGGAAATATTTTCTTGAAATGGAAAAAAATCTTGGTAATATTCAAGATGCTTTGTTCAAAAATCTTCAAGATATTTCAGACTACCGAAATTTTGAGAGAAAAGAGAAAAAGTTTTTAGATGAAATTGCAGAAGCTAACGATAAAATCAAAGAAGGAAAACAACAATACCAAGAACTAAAAATATTAGCGGAAAAGCTTCAGAAAAAGGAAGAAGTTTTTGCCAAGCTTCAACTTCATAAAAACGAACAGAAAATAACAAACGATTACAGAGCTCTTGAGACTAAATTATCTGCTCTCGAAGGAAAAACTGATGCTAGCATTTTAAAGAAGCTGGACAAAGAAAGATGGAACCTCAGGAATGCTAAGTCGGATATCACGTCGATCAACTCAAGAATAGTACAAATTTGCAGTTCTTTAGGAAATTATGGCCAACATATCGATGCACAAAAACTATTGGATAACGATCATAGCGAGCTTAATGAGCTTAACCGAAAAATTGCTCCTGAGAAACAAAAAGAAGAAGTAAAACTTCAAATGGTAGAGGAAATGATAACGCTTTTCAAACACTACCAAGAATCCGATGTAATTCCAATAATTAATATGTCTGTGCATCAAGCGGTAAAAGAGCTTTTTACGATTCAAGCAAAAGCTGCAAGTGAACGGATTTTTGCATTAATAGGCGTATTGAATAAAGCAATAGATGAAAGGAACGAAAAATTACGAGAAATCGTCAAAATAAATCAAAGAACAACAGAATTAACCGAAAAAAGCAAAGAACTTGAGGGAATTCAAAAACTTAAGGAAGAATTCCAAGAGATTCAGGAGAAATATCTTAACCTTCAATTGGCACTAAAAACTCCGCGCTCTCAATTGCTTAACGATTGGAATGATTTAAGGGATATAGAAGGCGACGTTAATAGCACTAAAACGAAAATGGAAAGCGTCAGTATTTCTACTGGAACTAATGAAAAGCTAAAAGAAAAACAGATTGATGGATTAAATCTTCTCAAAGAGAGTAATTGTACGGTTCCTCTGTACGAAAAAGAAGAGGCAAAAATTAAGGCACTTTACGAAAAAATGACACTATTAAGAGAGAATACGTTCCACTGGAGTCAGATTTTGCAAGACCCAATAGCAGCTAAGAGTGCTTTCGTTGAAATTGGAGACAGACAAGGATTTGGATTAAAGGATTTCAAAATTTTCGTGCAAAGTATAGGTGAGTATCTAGGAAACCAATTTGAGCCAGTCGCGTATGATTATAAATTACATAATATCCATTTCTTTGATATTGAAAATAACACCTTCACAACTTCCGAAAACCGAAAAATCGCTATTGATCAATTATCTCAAGGTCAAAGCAAAATAACGACACTAACTGGCAGCTTCAAAAAAATGGATACTGCTCGGAAAAAAATTGTCCTAATCGATGAAATTGCCGATCTAGATCCAGAAAATCTGCAGAGTGTCAAGAATATGCTTAAGGAAAAATTGGATGAGGGATCACTAATTCTCGCTGTTTTGGTGCGACCTCCTCACAGACCTTTGACGGAAGTGATAGAAGTTAGAGGATGGGAATAAGTTTGAACCAAGAGGAAATAAATTCAGATTTGTTAAGGCTTTTCGAGGATTTCTTGACAAGCTTCAGAAAACAAACTAAGAAAAGTAAAGCTTCGAGTGACTACGAAATAGAAACGGCAATTATCCTGCAGCTTATTAAAATGAATGGAAATAACCGTTCAAAAATATTTTCTTCAGGTGCTAGTTGGATAAACCCAAAAAATAGTGATGTACTATTGGAACAAAGATTAATTCAAAGCATACCAACTGAAAACGGTGAAAAATATTCGCTGTCTTTGTCTGGAATAGCCGAATGCATTAAGATAAAGTCAAAAATATCGCTCGAGCAACAATACGCAAGTTTTTTGCAATCAGCGGATAAGGATTTCAATAAGACGGAAGGGGCGCAGCTAGATTGGAGAGAAAAACTGGCTACAATTTCGCTTATTCTTTTGGCAAGCACTTCAGAGTCTTCAGCTATAAAACTAGTCAATAATCAGAATCAAACTGTGCTTATGGAAGTTTTCCAAGAGGTCTTATCCTGTATGAAAAAGTATCACTTAGCTGAGGATAAAGATGATTTGAAACCTTCAAGTAGAGGAGAAAATCCTGTTGCGGGCCACTTTGCGAGGTTGGATACCTTGCCAAGGAGAACTAACCACTATTATTATGGTAAAGAGTACATCTATTATTTCGCTATTGAAAAGGACCAAAGCGTTGATTCTGAAAAACTTTCTTTTCTTCTTAAACGTTGTTTTGAAGGATATGATGAGACAGTCAATTATAATGAGATGTACCAAGAACTGAGTAAAATTAGTCAAAAATACTCGCCGCGGTTTCTTGGTAGGACTATCAATCCTGGCTCCATCCTAAACATACTTGGGCAAATCAGGGAATTTTTGGATACCGAGATTTATCACTTAAGACCAAAAAGGAATTTACCAATTGATTAAACTGTTAGGAGGTATGCCAAAATATGCGTATAGTCAGAATAAATGTTAAGAATTTTCGTTCGTTGAAAAACGTAACGATTGATTTAGACAAGCTGACATTATTGCTTGGCAGAAATGGCAGCGGTAAGTCTTCGGTATTACATGCCATTAACATTTTTTACACTTTAAATGCGCGAATTCGATTAGACGATTATTTTAATCGGAATACCAAAGAACCGATTGAAATCGAGCTAACTTTTGCCGATTTTACATTAGAAGAGCAAGAGACGTTTGATTCTCACATAGATAAAGGCGAAATGGTGGTTTTAAAGAAAATATCCTTCGACAATGAAAAAACATCAGAGAAATACAGCTCATTTATGTCTCAAATTCCCAAATTTGCTGAAATTCGACGGATTGAAGGCGCTAAAGAAAAAACCGCGGCTCTAAAGGAAGTTAAGAATACTATGTTTAACGACCTTGAAACTCCAAAGAGCGAAGCACAAACAATGCAAATTATGAGGAATTATGAAAAAGCCCATCCTGAGCTGCTCCAAAGGTTGGAAATCGAAGTATCTTTCTTAGGTGCACGAAATGTTGGTGGAGGTTCATTAGATAATTTTACGAAGCCCATATTTCTGCCTGCAGTCAGAGAAGCATCACAAGAAGTCCAAGGTAAGGGAAGCTCAATTAGTCAATTGTTAGAGAGGGTTATACTACAAAAAATCAAGACCCGAGACGACTTATTAGCCTTCAACAAGGACATTTCTCAAAGAATTGCTGACCAATATAGCGCAAAAAATTTGGGGGGTTTGGAAGATATTTCTAAATCAATTACAGAGACTCTAAGTAGGTATGCGCCAGGCTCACGTTTGAGCTTGATATGGAACCCCGTACAAATACCGGAAGTAACACTGCCATCTATTTCCACCACAGTGTTTGAGGATGAATTTGGCGGAGATATTTCTAATAAAGGCCATGGCTTGCAGAGAGCAATTATCCTAACCTTGCTTGAACATCTTGCATTGACGATAGCTTCAGATGCTAAAGTGAAGAAAGAGGAGACTGCGCATGCTGAACAAAAATCCATTAGAATAGACACTATATTACTAATTGAAGAACCCGAAATCTATCAACACCCCACAAGGGCAAGATATTTGTCCAAAGTTTTATTTGACCTCGCTAGCATGATAGCTGTTGATGCCTCGTCCTCAAGAACTCAGGTTATCTATACAACTCATTCGCCCTATTTCGTTGGGTTAGACCGCTTTGATAATATTAGAGTCTGCAAGAAGAAGAAAGAAAAAGCGGATGAGGTAGCGCTTACTCAAATAATTTGGAACAGTCTTGATAACACTGCCAAACAATATGAGCAGATATGTGAGAGAGCTATCCAACCAGCTAATCTGAAGGAAAACTTCAGAACCAGAACCTCAAATGTTTTCAACACTATAATGAATGAGAGCTTCTTTGCTGACTACGTTATTCTGGTCGAGGGTCTTTCTGATGTTGGGTTATTATGGAAACTACAAGAAATAATGAACAAGAATTGGGAAAGAAAGGCTGTTTCACTTATCCCCGTAGATGGCAAAGAGAACATAATCAGGATAAAAATAATACTTGATGGATTAAAGATTTACAATTACATAGTTTACGATAAAGAAGTGGAAAACCCGAAATCAAACAAGAGATTGTTAAAATCGGTTGGACTAACTGGAGAAGAGCTGCCTAAAGAGAAAATTCACTCGACTTGGGCTTATAATGACCTAAAATTAGAAGATGAAGTTGAGAAAGCATTAGGAAAGGAAAAGGTTGAAGAAATCTGGAAATTAGTTCAAGATGAATTAAGTTGTACTGACCGGATAAGAAAGAATGTTGATGCAATGGCAAGATTTACGGAACTCGTATATGAAAAGAAGCTTACGCTCCCTCATTACGAAAGCATAGTGGAAAAAATAAGCGAGCAGATAAATGCATTAGCCATTTGATTACAGACTAACCTATATTCACAGTCACACATAATTCTATTTAGAGTTGACCGCGATGACCGCGAAAACATATACAACAATCTATCTTGATATAAAAACTACATATTTAGCTCGCGAAATGGGATTAAATATCTCAAAAACCTGTGAAAACGCCTTAAAACTGGCAATTAATCGGCTTCAAGGAACGAATATGGAAACTACGGATGCCACACCGCTATTCGGAGCAAAATTTAATGTGGTGGACCGAGCGGGATTTGAACCCGCGGCTTCCGCGTTGCGAACGCGGACAACACAAAACAGCAACTAATTCTCAATCAAAGAATGCTGTTGCATAATTTCTCGCTTCCCGCTCTTCTTTGGTCAGGGGAAGATTAAAATTACTACAATCCACCAGATGATGGTAGAATTCATGCAAAACAATTCTTTTGTTTAACCCTTGTCTTTTAAAACATGCTTGATTTTCAAGGTACCAAGCTACCCACTCTTTCTTCACTCGCTTGCCATTTAGAATTATTCTCATTCTTCTTATTCGATAATATTTGGATAGGTAGTTAACGGCTTTTTGGCAACCTTCAAGCTCGTAAACAATTAGGAATTTCTCTCGAATTCTCTGTGGAGGGAGCTTTACGCTTAGTGGAACTAAAGAAGACTGACGAGCCTTCCCCCGCTGGGGACTCTGAGGAGACCGCATAGAGACCACCTACTTTAGCTCTGCGATTCTCGGAATCCACGTTGCTCGTTCTCCTCTGAGGTATTTTGCGAACAGATAGCCTTCTTCGTTAATGAGTGTCTCTATTTCTTGCGATTTGCCTACTCTAATTCTGGGAACTTGAACTTTGGTTTGAAAATACAAATTGACTCTTTCGAAGAATTCATTTTGCATTTGGTCGTTTAGGTATTGTCTTTTTCCTTTTCTGTTGTTGGAGAAACTTTCGTCTTTAAGTCTAAAGTCACTGGGTTTTAGATTTCTTGCATACTCTACAATGAAATCATCTATTAGGTATCGGTAGAGTTCTAAGAAGTCGCATATGAGGCTTGGTCGTCCGAATGCGATTTCGTGTAAGTAGCCTAAGTATGGTTCAAGGTGTGCTTTTAGTAGGGCTACGTGGATTTTCCAGTTTAATGCTTTGTAGGCAAGATTGTATATGTTGTTTATTCCGTCGTATGCTTTGTATCCTGTTCTTTTCTCAGGTCTCACAGACGGATTGAATAATCCGAATACTTGCTGAAAATACTGGTTTGCGCACAAGCCTTCTATGTTGGTTAGTTTGTTTTTTGCTAAATGAATGTCAGTGTTTTCTAAATTCTTTATTTTTTCAAAAACTGCGTAGTCAAATCTTCGTAGACCATATTTTTTTAATAGTTTGTCTTGCCCTTCAAGTTTAGTGAGGAGAAAAATCTTTGCAATCTTTAAGCAACGGTCGTCTTTTAGCGATTCGTATTGGCATATTCGGGTTTTGACGTTGCTGTCACTTGAGAGGCTTTTTAGAATGGCGACTGGTTGTCCTCGACCTGTTGAGACTATAACGTCTATGTTCCAGAATCCACACGTTGCTAAGGCTCCTGTTGAGACAGAGTTTCCACTTCTTAATTGTATTTCTCCGATTTCATTATCAAAAAGAGGATAACGCTTTTCGTTTCTTTCTTTGTCTCGAATTATGAGACATCCTTTGTCTCTTCCGAGGTAAGCCCCGAAATCTTGCAGGATTAGTTTTTTTGTTTTAGATTTCATAGTTTACACCATAGTTGCTATAAGTTGCACAGAACACTGTATAGTCACAGTGCTGTATGTATCATATAAGCATTGTTGTTAACTACAGATAACACTTAATAGCACACAACATAGCATAGATATTAGGTGTTCAAAACGCAAAACAAAGAAAACATAACAACTATTCAGATAGGCAAAGATACTCGGGAAGAACTCAAGAAACTCGGAATGAAAGGCGAAACATACGACGAAATAATAAAAAAACTCATAGAGCACGCGAAAAAACAATAAAAAAAATACTCTTGAAGAGTCTTTTCAAATTTAGTCGGGTTTCTCTTCATCTTCTTTATCGGTTCGATTTCCAGTGTTATAGTCTTGAGTCTCTATTTGTTCTGTTCCATACGGATTTTTCAAGTCTATTTTTATTCCGAATTTCAAGAGATATTTCGCGTGACCTAAGCTCTGCAGATTCTTTCCTTCATTGGGGGATTCTACTGTGTACAGGTATTTTGGTTCGTCTCGATTGCCTTTCTTTGAGTATCTAAGAACCCAGCATCGATACTCGTTTATGCTTGGAGCTTTCTTGAACATCACATCGCAACTTGAGAAATCTACAACCTCTTTTGCATCCTTGAACCTGAGAGCATCTATGCACACGGCGTGTCTTCCGCAGTCTCTTGTTTTTAACACGTAGAAATTTCCAAGGTCGAACTCGCTTTGCAAAAATAAGAGTTCATCTTTTAGTCTTTCATCGTCGATGTTGTCATAGTCTAAGACGATTATGTGCAAACTGCTGGATGGAATTCTTGAGGATACTCCGCTTGACCTGACGTCTAGCTTCTTCATTAGTTGAAACTTTATCAGTAAAGTGCGGTTTCCTATTTTTGTTACAATAGTCCAAAGCATAGCAATCACCTACGATATCAGTTTTCGTCTCTTTTCAATGCGAAGAGCTTTGTCTCTTCCGTATTTCAGGGTGAGTGCCACTTTTCCTCGAGGGCGAGCCATAGCTTCATCAATTGTGCGTCTGCCAAAGCCTGCATTAATTAATGTCCTTATTCCCGCAACTTTGTTTTCGCCCTGAAATGGAGAAAGCGGGGTGTTGCCGTAGATTGCTTTTTGTTCTTTGATTCTCCGAATTAGGCGTGCGTTGATTTCTTCTGGTGTTTCGCAGCCTTGAAGGTTGACTCTCTTGCTTGTGCGGTCAAATAGCGGGTGAAATTCTCTGTCAGGCATGAAGTCCAATCAATTCACCTCCAATTGAGTTTTTATTTTCGATTTCACGGTAGGGTTGCATACTTTCCAGTATACTTTTGGTGGTCATTTTTTATAATCTCCTTTTATAGATTACTTAGATTCTATTTTTCCATAGTTTAGTCATTTTTTGTTTCTAAGGGGAGTATTCCCCTGAGTTGGGCTTTTTTTACCACTTCGTAAATTTGATGGAGATAGTTTGATTTGCCAATTGCTTTTTCGATGCTTCGGTAGCTCAAGCCTTGGGCCCTGAGTTTAACTATCTGACCTTCATAGGGGCTGAATGGGTTAACAAGAAATTCTTTCACGTATGATACCAAAGCAAAATCGTCAGTACATACTTCTTTTCGCTTGTTCAAAGCAGCATGCGCTCGCACTAAGCCCTTTATTAGGTCCTGACAACCAACGTAACTTTGTAATGAAAGGTAAGAGAATTCTCTGGCTTGAATTTCAATTAGCTTGAGAAAATGTGGCGGAATATCTTGGATATTTGTCTCTATGTCATCAATGGTTATTACAGGTTCAAACGTCATATCAGCTGTTTTTTGTGATTTTTGATTCCATTCAGTCATTTCAGGTTCGGACAAAACAAGATGAACCATTAGGGTTCTTTCACTGAGGGTCGACTGTTCGAGAAGGCGGTCTTTGTTGTTCTGGTAAGATTGGGAAGTAATATTCAATACCAAAGTAACCCAACCTTTCAGCGTGAACTTTTTTCCAAAATCTTGGTAAATGTAGATTTCGTCGGCTATAATTCCCGCTAGTCCGCCAACGAGACGGTCTTTACTTCTTCTTGCTTTGGATGCAAGAAGAGTAGTTGCATCATTTATCATAAGGCAAACATTCTGCGCGAGTATTTTTTTGTATCGTTTAAGGCTGTTCATTGTGAAATCGCTTTGCAGGTCAAGATAAAATTCTTTAGCGAACATTTTCATTGCTTGAGTTAAAGTGTAAGATTTTAGGTGTCTTGAGGGACCTACATGACCAACACAAAGTCGAGGTCGTGGGAGTTTACACGAAACGATTGCAAGACATTTTAGGAGAACTATAAGCGCTACAGCAGGAAGGAATTTTATGCTGGAATATTTGAGAATTTTCTGAGAAACAGGACTGCTGGCAAATTTATTTATGTCCCACGTTTTTTGTTTTCTTGGTTCAATTTGTCTATATTTTTTCTCTTTCATTTCACCCTTATTCTCCATAGTGAATTTCCTCTATGATTGCTGAATTAGAATTCTTTTTCAAATTTGTTTGAAGAGTGCGATTTGTATTGTCTCGACGGAGCTACATGTAGCATCAAAAATCTTGGTTTTTCAAGTTTGCAGGAAACTGTTGCAAGGCACTTACATAGAACTTGTGCACTTTGGGAAACAGGGTTTTCTTCGAAATTTTCTGATGTTTTCATTCGGAGTTTCTCCGTTTGTTTTTACGAAACCATTATAATTTGGATGGAACTTATGTAGGTAAAGGTAAAAAACAGGTAAAGGTGTTGACCATATGACAAACAAATCACGTACTTTGCCTATGCTAGACGAGTATTGCAGAAAAATACTTCTCGTCCTAATAATAGTGGGAGATAAGATACGGTTCAATAGCTTAAACGAGTTTTTGGGGCAAAATGGGACTAATATTTCAAAGCCTACTTTGTCAAAGCATCTAAAGCACCTTAAAGAAAAGAAATTTGTCATTCAAAAAGTAGAGGGTGTGCAAAAAGTATCTTACGAAATAAACCACAAGAAACTTGGTGCATTCGAACAGACTGTGAAATCAGCTTTCCGAGAGCACTTGAATGAAGATAAGATAGCTTTTGAAACTGCATCTGTTGATGACCAAATGGATTATGTGTTCTTAGAAGCAGCTGGGAGAATTCTGCGAAAATTAAAGTTGAATATAGAGCTTAGCTCAGACCCCGTAAGCAGTTTGGAAAAATCATTAGAACTGATGCTCCTGTCGAGTCCCTTTTTTGAACATTACGAAGAATATCTTTTGGAAAAGTCCGAAAAGAATGAAGAGTATCGAGGGAAAATATTAGAAAAAATAAACGGACTAATTAAAGAAATGGAGGAAAAGAAGTAAAATTCCATTCGAAGTCACCTAATGCAAACAAAGCGTAAAGGTGTTAAAGCATAACTCGCTTCAGACCATTGTCTCAGTTTCTAAAATCAGAAGTAACCAGTTTAATGTTAAGGCTGTTCTAAAGGCATTATCTTAATGTCTTTTCCATCAACATTCATTACTGCAAAACACTTATGAGAAAAACCATACCATTTATCCACATCAACAACTACAATCTCGCCAGGCTTTATTCTGCTTGGATTTGATTCGCGAATTTGCCTGTTAACTACTTTGCTGTTAGCAACATCTATGTTTAAAGGCGATGAAACAAGGGAATTTTTTCTGGCTTTTCTGATGAGCATGTGCTCTAACTCCACCGAGATATCGTAATAAGGTTCACCTTTTCATTACCAATAACATGAAATAGCCAATGGAATTTTCGGTGCGAGAAGAATTGAGAGATTAATCTTTTTTTATTCATTGAGCTTCACCCATATGTCGTTTAAAACCGAGAACACCCCTTTGCAGAATTCGTTTGATGAACCTTTGGGAATCTCCGAAAAAGAATCTCTTATAAAATTGAGAGCAGCTCCCTCCATATCGAGAGAAATATCCTCTTCAGGCACACCATACGTTCTCGATTCACAACGTCTCATATTTTCCGCTTTCTCAACAGCTTTCTCAAGAAAAGAAGCCAGCCGTTTATAATTTACGTTTGAGCTTATTTTTTCTATCGCAAGCTTTTTCCCGTTTGCGTATTCTTCACCCTTTTCGATTCTCAAACGAATTAGGACATCTGCTGGTACTGAATTATCGAGTCTGTCGTTAACATATTTATCAATTGCATCTCGAGCTATTTTAGACCAGTTTACCTCTGAAAGCTTTCCCATTTTTTCAGCCGTGTCCGCTGATACGGATAAAGTTATGTTTTTGGCAGACATCTTGGACGCTAACCAAAACATTGAAGGCAGTCTTCATATTTAAACCTGTGTGTTGTGTGATTTACGTATAGAAAATATGTCTTCTGTTTGTAGCTAAAGTTCATAGAAATAAGAGATGGTCGGCTCGACACACATGGATTCCAAAAACAGTGTAACAAGGTGTTTTTCATTCGTTTATTTTATCTTTCTTATTTTTGTATTTTGATGTGTTTACTCGATTTCGATACTACTCTATACTATGTTCTATACTCTATACCTTCCTTTCTCCATTACCAACATGTATCCTAAACCGAGTAAACACCAATTGCCTTTTTAGAAAATCAATATCCATGTTAGCTTTTCTCCAACATCCGTAAAGTCGTCGTGGTCGTCGTCGTGGTTGGTTGGTTGGTTGGATTAAATTTTAACTCCAAAAAATTAAGCATGGACTACTGTCTCTGTTATTGTTATGCCGGGGATGTCGAATACGGCGTCTCGGATGCGTCTTACGTCTTCGAGGTCTTTTCCTTCTGCGTAGAGTATTACGTCGTAGTTGCCCATTACGGAATGGGATACTTTTACTCCTTCAATCTTAAGTGTGGCATGAACAACATCTTTTGATTCCCCAATTCTGGTTCTAATAAGCATATAAAAAGGTACTACCGTAGGTTTCACCTAAATAAGAGTAAGAAGAAACAACAATGTAAAGTTTGCCATAACCTAAATTCAAGTCCTCCGGGATTAGTTTTTAAAACAAAATCAAATAGGTTCAGCCCCTCACACCAGTATTTTTATCCCATTCCTTTATAGGCCTTGTGGAGTCGGATGCATGTGTTATGGTTCGAGTTGTACCTGCAGCAATTTTTTGTTCTTCACCCATAATAGTTATGTTGACTGGTTTTGAAGCATCATAGAATGTGTTTCCACCATCAAGGTTTGTGAAATAAAAATATTAGAAAAAAGTGGAATTTTACGATTTTCCGTATTTATTTTTTTCCACTTAGTTTGCAAGTCAAGTCTGAGCCTTATCGTTGATTACGACTCACCTAAGCAACCTTAATTGCTACAGATTCTTTCAGTAGTTTTAAACCTACTGTTACACTGCTTAGGTGTTACCAACGCTATGCATGTTTAGCCCAAAGAGGCAAAGTCTTTATCGTGCATCAATTTTTCGCTGTTTCAATTAATGCGCTTCCGTGTCTCAATGCATTGCATCTAAAGCATACTCCCTGACTTGCATAGACCTCATAGCTTCTACTTTATAATAAATTTTGTGACATTATTACTACAAAATAGGGAAGAATTGTGACATTTAGAACATTAAAAGTTGAGGCTTAAACAATACTTGTTGAGCTTTGATTACTGTTCTCTTCAGTAGATACCCTGTCAGAGGTGTATAAGCTATCGTTTGCTTGTCTTTCCTTCAACTCAACGAACAATAAAGCAATCAAAGCAGGAAGAAAAAACTAAAAAATACTCGAAACCAAAGAGCCGGTAATTAGACTAACGTATAGTACAACATCCGAAAGGTATGTGACTATTGAGAACAGATGTGGAATTAATGAACCCAATGTAACTCCCAAAAGAGCTGCTAAACATATCGATTTCCCAACTCTGATTTGGTTTCTCTTTGCCAGAGTATAGAATACGGTGAAAAACAGTGCAAATCCACCTAAGCTAAGAAATATGTTAACTACGGTGAAAACTGTTTGGAAGTCAACAGCATTGTTAACGAGTGAAGAATTTGAGAGGGCAACTCGGCTGCTAATGATAGAAATTTAAATCCAACTGATAATGCAAAGGCAACAACGAAGGCTACTAGAGATTTTTCGCTCAATTTATCTCGCGTTAGCACTCATTGCCAATTGATAAAAGGTTTGATCTTCCCTAACGTAGGGGCTTGCATCTTGTTAAACATTTGAAAACTTGTTCTAAACACAGTGGTGAAAAAGCTTAGGGTGCATTAGTTGGCGAATAATAATACTAGAGGATTTTTGCAGTTTAACATTCTTTGATTATATTACGCTACTTTTTTTTCTCTTTAAACATTATAGTACTGCAAATGAGAAATATTTAAGAAAGTACTCTTGTACTTTACAAGTGAAAAAACACGTCTTTTTGTTTAGTGCCGACGGATAAGCTTTATAGTAAGCTCAGCATTAAACAACCTTGCAAACCAATTTGCAAAAAGCAATAAAACAGGAAGTGAAAAATTAAATGTCCTCATATCCAAAAGAGATGCACAAGGCAACCTGCGCAGACTGCGGAAAAGAATGTGATGTTCCTTTCAAACCAGACGGAAGCAGGCCAGTATATTGCCGAGAATGCTACGCAAAACGAAGACCACCACGAAGATATTAAGCTCTTAAGCTAACATCTTTACTCGTTTAACAATATCTTTTTCTTTTTTTATTTTTGCCAAAAATTTTCCATTTTAACTTTCTACAGTTGCAGATCCGCCATTTCTACGGTTCTGCGAAGCAACCTTGACCGCGTTTCAGCATGAACTCTCTTATCTGACACCGGTAAATCACAGTCTTTGGCGGTTAAAGCCAAAATCTTTTGCACCAGCGTTTGGGCGGCTTTCGCGGTTTCCTCAAGTAGCACTGCCTCCGCGCCTTCCTCGCAGGTTCCTAGGCAGCAGGATGAAAATGGAAAGTTAAACTCTAGCTCTATTCTGCCGTTTTCATAATCATAATCCACTATGGTGAATGGCTCCAGCCTGCAGACTGCCGGACGCACCTCGTAGATTGCGCACTCATTGTTTTTTGTGAGGAAAAAGCAACTGTCATCGTTTTTTCTTCGGATCCACATGATGCCCGTTTCGTCGGGGCGCTCCAAAAAATCCTTAAAGCCTCTTGCCACAATCTGCTTTTGCTCTGCTTTGTTCACGTCTGGCGGCTGCATGCGGCAACAGACTCCGCAGTTTTTGCATCGGAAGCCCACAGAATTGGGGAAATACACGTTTTCGAAGTTCAAGGTGTACTTTGATTGGAAAAAATGGTTTATTAGGGTTGCGCGTTGAAACTCGTGGTTTGACCTTGCTTAGCGGGCCGCACCATTGTCTTTTTTCCTTTTTTGGTACTTCAGGTCTTTTTTTTGTGAACCAACATGCGCAATGGCGGGCAGAGGAAAATGCCTTCGGCGATACTTCGGGTTCATCGAGGAGCTACTCGCTGTCCTGTACATCTTGTTTTGGAATTGTTTCTGGGGGTATCAAAATCCGGTTCGAAAGATTCGATAGTTCTTCTTCTAAACTAACCAAGTCTTTAAGGTAGTGCTTCGAAGAAACATCAATGGATCTTGCGCTGTTATTCAAGCTGCTTTGCCTTCTCAGCAAGCATGGCCCAGGGATGCTTTTGCTGCTTCAACGGTAGGCTGAACTAAATCTTGATTTTTTTTGAGTTCTTGAGGTTCAGCATGATAGTTATTTTGGCTGTTTTGTGGTAAAAATCTATTAACATTATGAAGCACCAAACATATTGTAGATATGTTCAACAGGTAGACATCAGCGAGAGGCCTTTGGTTAAATCTTCAAACATATTTTAGAGACCTCGGATATTGAGGTTCACAGTGACACGGATATGCCTGCCAAAACCACTTTCAACCCAGAAAAAATACGGCAAAGAAAAAGAGCAATCGGCGTAGTTGCAGTAGTCCTGCTGGTAGTGTTGACTGTTTTGGCCATTGCACTAGTTATTTCGTTCATTGAATGGCTTTTGGGCGATTTGGTTGTGGCTGGTGTTGCTAACTTGCTTTTCAGAAGAATCGGAAAAGCGCCATCCTAACCATGGTTGAGCGCCATTCTATCAATCTGGCACAAACACACAACAGCGCGGCTAGGGCAACTAACCCGATGAGAAGGCTATGGTTAAGGCTGGACGCACTGTTTGCCCCGGCTGCAGTGTAATGGCTGGTCCTGAATTTCAATGCATGCCCTAGAAGACCCTGACGGTTGTTTGCGGGATGCGATTGAGTAGCTGACTAAATTCAAATTAACATTAACCGTCACGTTGCCCACGTTGTTAACGTTACCTGTGCATCTGCACTTTCTACGTAGCCTCGGCTATAGTTGATGTTGATGACGGGTATGTTTGTTCCCCAGTTGATTCCTGTGAGTTCTCTAGTTGAATTGGCGGTAACTGAAAGTTAATCGTTCGTTCGGGGTGTTCCAAACGCGGTTAACGATAGGGTACGGTTGTTCCAATTGTAGGATGCTGTTGTTCCGTTTGAATAGATATCTTTGAAAAGTTAATGCTCCCAGTACTAGAGGAACCGAAATTATGGCGAGTAAGGCTATTACTAAGATCGAAAAAAGTTTTCTCATTCAATCATTCTCCAAATTGCTTTTCACTCTGCAGTCCGAGCTTTATTCCGTAAAATGCTTGTTCATTATGCAGGTTAGAGTTCCTAACCACAGTAATGTGTAATATGTTGATGATAAAATAAATAATGATGCGACTGTGCTTAAACAAACACAGTTAACAAAGGGCAATAACATTTGTGGTTATAACCAAGATTGACCCAAATGTCAAACCCCGAGGATTCAAAATCCACAAATGGGCAGGTTTTAAGCCGGTTCGTTAAACGTGGTATTTTGGACGTTTAGATTCTTTCTGCCAAAAAAACGGGTCATCAACTTGTATAATCTGGACTTCACAGACATTGGCAGGATTAGTTATTGCCGCACGGAACTTAAGGGGTAACATAGGGTCTGCGAGAAAAGCCATTCTGGCTGTTTCCAACTGCTCTGCGATGTGCTCAGCTTTTTTGTTTGGGTAGCCGCGATACTTTATGCTTTTGCCTTCAACGATGGCTTTGTCGAAGCCTTCTTTGGAGGTTTGGATTAGTTTTTCGCCGTTTCGGATGAACCAGCAGTATGCAATTGGAGCAGGCTTATTCATAATTTACCGTTAGCTATATCGTTGGGTGATTGTTATTAACGTTGTCCACTGTGTGGGGGTTTAGCGCCTCAGAAACAATTTTTGTTTTAAGTCATCTTGGGAGTGGCAGAGTTAACTGAAACTCCCTAACTTTCGTGCAATTGTCATCACAGGCGCCACGCGTTTCAGTTTAGTCTGGAAGTGTTTTTAACAGCGTTCACTTCTTATATGGTTTAGCCCTGAGGCGAATGTTATGGCAGTTGAATTAATCGATGTAGTTATCCGCGTTCTGTTGGTGTTGGCGACGGGTTTCTTGTTTGGAATCATTTTTGTGGCATATCTACGGGTTAAAAACCGAAAACTCCTCTTAATCTCAATCGGCTTCCTCATCTTCTTCATCCAATATGTAGCCACTATACCTGAATTGTACTTTAACTTTGTAATCGATGAAAACCTCCACATGGCCCTCCACCTGGTCGCGTTAGTCTTCATTCTAATCGGAATCCTAAAGGATTAAGCAGCATGTTTAAGGACGAAATCCTCGAAAACGAAAACAGGCACAGAATATACCGCCAGATCGAGACTAACCAAGGTATTCACCTTCGTGAACTCCAAAGAGTTACCAACCTGCCCCTGACCACTCTTGACTACCACCTTACTTACATGGCTAGAAAAGGATTAATCTACTCAGAAACAGAGGGGCACTTCAAACGGTACTACTCCAAACCCCTCGACAGCCAAGACAAAAAAGTTCTCTCGGCGCTGAGGCAAAATAAGCTTCGGGAAATCGTCCTTTTCGTGGTGTCCAATAAGAAAGTTAAGTATCAGGAGCTTAGCGGGTACTTTAAACTGCCTCATTCTACCCTCTCTTGCTACCTTAAATCGCTCGTGAATAACAACATTTTAATCAAAGAAAAAGTCGGGTACGAACCCATCTACATCGTTAAAGATGAAGATCGAGTGGCAAAAGTTCTGGTTGCCTACAAAAAAACTTTCTTAGACTTGCTTGTCGACAAAACGTTGAGCACTTGGCTGGAATCGTACCCGCAGAAAAAGCCGCAGCCCATCGAAGCATAACCTACTATATCCAGCTTTTGTTCTAGTTCCCGCCCATTTTTGTTCATCGGCTCTTATAAGGAAAAACAGCGCTCAGTTGATATGACGACAAAGCTGGACGAGAAAAACTGTTTCAGCGAGTCTTTAAAAATGAAAATTGAGGTAGAAAATCATGGAAAAATGGAAAATAATCGTAGCCTTAGTCGCAGTAATGGCTTTAACCCTTACAATCATAGGGTTAGCAGCAGCCCAAACAGCAACTCCAAACCCAACAACAACTAACCCCGGGTTCTGGGGCTGGGTAGGCAACTGCTTTAGGTTCAGAACCTCTCCACCGACAGCAGGAACACAGGTGCAGACTCCAACAATCCCCACTCAACCATCAAGCCCATCAACCACGACTCCGTCAACCCCCTCTCAAGGCGGCTACTACGCAAATGGACATGGACCCTGTTGGGTTCGCTGGTAAACCAGTAAATAACTCCCAAATTTTATCTCGTTTTGCTTGAATTTTTTGAAATTTACTAAATTTCTTTAGCTATTTTTTAGATAAAGTTTACAAGAAAAGATTAGTGGTGCCTCAGAATTCGTATAACTGACATCATTTCCGGGACTACCAATCCCTTCTCAGACTGACGTGTTAATCATCACAGGCATCTTGTAATACGTATTGTCGAATAAAAATAATCCATTCACAAAAATCAGATTAGGGCAACACAAGGTTGTACTTGTTTATTAAAACTGTAACATAGATTTAATTATTCAAGAATAAGAAAAAAAAATAAAACTTTAAGGGGAGAGAGTAAAAGCACTTTTAGACTAATTTAACTAGTCTGTGTTTTGCTCTGCTTTGTCTTTTTTGCTTTTCTTTTTTCGTCGCGTTCTTTCTTAGTTAATGGTTTTTCTTTTTTCGGCATCGGGTTTTACTCCGAGAGTAATATTATGACGGTCACTGCTTTAATAACTTTTCAAGATTAAGTGTATTCCCTGAACGTGTGTCCGCATTTGGTGCACCGCATAAACTGCGTTGACGCTTCGTCTCCGCCGCGCGTCTGCACTTGCCAAACGAAGACTTCGTTGTTTTCGCATTTATCACACTTCATCTTTATGGTCTGCATGGTCTTGATTTCCTGGTCTTTCGCGGTGATGACAGTCATGAACGGTTTAGGCGTGCCGCTGTGCTGGATAACTTTACCGGTCCTGGCTTCAGCCGTCTTATCTTGAGGCTGCTTTGTGTACCCGCATTTTTGGCAGGACAGTACGAATGAGTTACCGGCGCCGGTTTTTTTTGGTTCAAGGCGGCAACCGCAAGTAGGACAAAACTCCATTGAACAGAATTCCTCACTTTACCTTTCCATTAAGCATAGCAATAAGATATAAGGGTTATATTTCTATATCATGGAAATTCGGGGTGAAGAAGGTCACAAACCTTAACTAGATAGCTGTCACCACCCCTAACTGTACGGAGCCACAAAAATGCCCAGACATTACACCCAAAAAAGCGAGTGGCAAACGATCGAGCATGCATTAGCCTATTTGGCGAGGGCAGATAAGTTACCGCACCGCACAGAAGGCGAGAAAGAGCTATTAAATCAAATTCCGTCTAACGCCAAGCGGGTTTTGGATTTGGGAACAGGCGACGGTAGATTACTCTCACTGGTAAAACTGAACAATCCCTCGGTTGAAGGGGTTGCCCTGGATTTCTCTGACCCGATGATTGAGCAAGCTCAAAAGCGCTTTGCAAACGACAGGCGCGTAACGATTGTTAAGCATGATTTCAGCCTGTCGCTTCCTGCCAATAAACTGGGTTGCTTTGACGCTGTAGTTTCCAGTTTTGCCATCCACCATTTGATGCACCCGAGAAAAAAACAGCTTTACACTGAAATATTCAGCCTGTTAAACCCCAAAGGTGTCTTCTGCAATCTTGAACATGTTTCTTCACCAACTGAGAATCTTCATTGGAAATTCGTGGCGGCTATAGGCTGGACGCCGCAGATGGAGGACCCATCGAATAAGCTTTTAGACGTGGAAACGCAGTTACAGTGGCTGAGGCAGATTGGTTTTGTGGATGTGGACTGCGATTGGAAATGGCTTGAATTAGCACTGTTAGTCGGTTTTAAATCCTAACTTGACCCTTTAATTTTGCTTTGAGTTCATAGTGTTTTTTCCCTTGAGCCCTTGATGGAAAGTGTTAATAACAACCGCTCTAGAAGAAATAATAGGAGTTTTGAAAAAATGACAAACAATACTGGACAATTCGACTTAACTCATTGGATATACCGCTTAATTGCTTACATAATCGACAGCATTATTATCGGCATTCCAGCAGTAATCATTTACTACGCAGTAATAATAAGCCTAATCACACAGAATACCACATACTTAGGCGTAACCCTTTACAGCTCAGTTCCATGGTGGGGCTTCTTTATTCTACCATTCATCTTAGGCATTCTCCAGCTATTCTACTTCATGATACTTGATACTGTATGGGGCGGAACCATCGGCAAAAGAATTCTGGGTCTACAAGTACAGACCGTAAACGGCAGTAAAGTACCATTCGACAAATCATTCATACGCAACATATCAAAAATCTACGGATTATTCCTCTTCTTAGACTGGCTTGTCGCGGTAATAATTGCTGGAGCTGACAAACGCCAAAAATACACAGACCGAATTGCAGGAACAACTGTAGTTCAAACAAAACAAGCCTTCGCCAGTTCAATGCCCCCGCCACCTCCGCCACCACCAACATAAAAAACAAAAACCCACTTTCTTTTTTTCTTTTCGTTAAATCCTTTTTTTAGAAAAAACTTATGAATCAACTTGAAAAAATCAATCAGCAATAATCTAAGAAAACCGCTGGATTATGCTTGCTTGAGTTTTTCTATCCAAGCTTTAAATTCACCCTCGCTCAAACCCCTGCCCAAATGAGCATCGAGTCGCTTGGAAACCTTGCCATCCACAAAATAAATAATGGTCGGCACAGCGGGAATATCATATTCATCCCACATTGGATCATCATAATCATCCAAAATAACATGAATCACGCTTTCAAAGCCCATGCTTGCCACTTTCTTGTCGAAGGTTGGAACAAATCGTACGCAGAAGGGACACCATGAAGAGTAGAAAACCGCGAGAACGGTTTTGTGTTTTTTCAATTCCGCGTCAAAGTCCTCCTGATTGTATACTTTCATCATCGGTTCTCACATTAAAAGTGCGTTTTAGGGTTTTTTAAACATGCCGTTTTCAACCCATTTTTTTGGTTAGCCGTACCCTACACCTAAAATAGTTTCAGCCACAGATGAATAGCGGACACAAGATGAAACCGAAAAACTACAAACGCGGATACTCCGTTGCAGTCCTCGTCGGAATAGAGCAAGACCACGCTGCGCTCTGGCACATTTTCAGCCAAGTTGCCAAACAACAGCAAACCATACCCTTGGGCGGTGAACGAAGAGATTCTAAAGCGCTCTACAGTTTCCACGAAGCCATCATCAACGCCCTAAGACCCGTGCTGAAAGAAGGCGTAAGAAGCATAATTGCGGCTTCACCGCCAAGAACCAGCTACGCACAAGACTTCCTTAGTCACATCAAAGCGCATCATACGTGGCTTCTGCAGGGAACAAACAAAGCTACGTTCTCGCATATAACGGGTTCCGCCAGTTCACCATCGCAGGTGGCTGGCTTAACGAAGACGGGTGCGTTCAAACAGCTTATCCAGGAAAACGCCGCTGAAGAAACCGAGAACCTGCTTGAAATCCTCGAGAAACGCCTGTGCAAATCCGATAATCTGGTGCTTTTTTCGTTGCAGGAAGCAGAAAACCTCATCTTGAACCCGCAGGCGCAGGGAAAACTCCAGCCCGAATACCTCATGTTGACCGATGATTATCTTGCGGGCACCCACCAGAAGAACCGGGTGAACCGTTTGATGATGATTGCCGCCAAAAATGGCGTGAAAACACGCGTTATAAATGCGGAATCAAACGCCGGTGCACGTCTTACGCAGCTGGGGGGTATCGTTTGTTTGGCAAAACTCGATTAAAGCAAGCCATGCTGCTTCAAAGTATCGATTGAGATTTTGCCCATGTGTAGCGCCGTTGCCACGAGAACGCCTGAGACACCGAGGTTTTTCAACGCAACCAAATCGTCGATATCTCGGACTCCGCCGCCAACATAAACGTCGACGCCCTCTTCCGCGATTACCTTCTTGAGGAAATCGACGTTTACGCCTTCGCCGCTGCCAACCCGAGCCAAATCCAAGACGATAACTTGGGAAACCCCCATTTTCTTGAATTCTCGCATAAGGCACATGGGGTCGTTGCATCCGTCAAACCCCATTTTGACGAGGATTTTATTGCCCTTCAAATCCAAGCTGACAACGACGCGTTCGCTTCCAAAAAGTTTGACAGCTTCAGCTACGAAACTTTTCTTCTGCAGGGTTTCAGTTCCGATGATTAACTTAGAAACGCCGCTGTCGAGCAACTTCTGGGCTCTTTCAATGCTCGTTACGCCAGCGTCAACCATCAGTTTTAACTCTGTTTCGTCGGCTATGTTCTTGAGAGTTTGGAAATCGCTGGAGCAGTCGATGATTGCGTCTAAATCAGCCACGTACAACTCGCCAAAACCAATATTCCTGAATGCTTTAGCAACCTCTACTGGTTCCACAGATTTGAAAAGAATGCTGTCCAACGGTTTATACTCGCTTCTTTTGCCCCTCACCGCATGCACCACTACTCCGTTCAAAACATCGATTACAGGTACAACCTCCAATATGCAGGCACCTTTGAGAATTGAACCGTAACACATAGAAAAACCTAACCATCATATTTGGAGCCTAATAGAAAATCATTGCGGAAACCATAGAGGTGTAGGTCCATATCCGCGCCTTCTCCGGTCAATAACACGTTAAAACAAACCTATCAATAAAGAAACCATGCTTACTGCACAGGAAAACTTTAAAGGCACCAAACAGCCGCATCAATGTGATACCCTTGAAACTGCTCATAAGTCCCATGAACGAACAAGAAGCCTTGGAAGCCATCGCGGGAGGAGCAGACATAATTGACGTGAAAAACCCCAAGGAAGGCGCTCTAGGCGCGAATTATCCATGGGTTATAAGGCGGATAAAACAAGTAACGCCCAAGAACCTTGAAGTCAGTTGCACGCTGGGCGAGGTTGGGAACTTTCCCGGCTCAGTTTCGCTGGCTGCTCTCGGCGCGGCATCGCTGGGCGTCGATTACATTAAAGTGGGGCTATACGGAATCAAAACACCCGAGGAAGCCGTTTTTCTGCTACGGAACGTCGGCAGAGCCGCCAAAGAATACAATTCAAAAATCAAGATTGCCGTGGCCGGATACGCGGACGCAGCAAAAATCGGCGCAGTCGACCCGTTGCTCATTCCTGAAATAGCGCATGAGGCTCAGGTGGAGGCCGCCATGCTTGATACGTCGGTTAAGGACGGCAAAAACCTCTTTGACTACTTATCCACTGACGTATTGAAAAAATTTGTCAATTCAGCGCATGAATTTGGTTTGGAAGTTGCCTTAGCTGGTTCACTGCGAAAACAGGATTTGCCTGTGATTTATGGTTTGGGCGCTGACATTGCGGGTTTACGCGGCGCTGCCTGCACGAACAGCAACAGGGTTACGGGACAAATCACAAAAAAGCTGGTTAGCGAATTGGTTGCGGTCATAAGGCAGGCGGAAGCACAGGCCAAAGTTAAGAGGGCATAAGTTTGCAGCCTAAAGGGTCCAGCAGAAAAGCGGTTTTAACGGAACTCAAGAAAATCCATGGACTGGACCAGCGGTACGAAGACGGCAAAATCTTGTGTTCCATGTGCACCAAGCCCAATCCGCTGGCAAAAAAAGCTTACAAAATGTTCTTTGACTCGAATTTGGGTGACTCAGGCCTTTTCGCGGGAAGCGCACGATTAGAAAAAGAAGTCATGCAGGACATAGCCGCCTTGCTCAGAGGTAAAAACGCAGTTGGGTTTCTGGTTTCGGGAGGAACCGAAGCGAACCTGATGGCGCTGCTCGCGGCAAGGAACATGGCAAAAGTCTCCGCGCCTGAAGTAGTTTTGCCCGAATCAGCCCATTTTTCATTCACCAAAATATGCAATCTGCTTAACCTAAAACCCGTTTATGCTCGCTTAGACAAATCCTTTAGGGTTGACCCAAAAGACGCCGAAAAACTTATCACCAGAAACACTGTCGCCATCGTCGGCACAGCTGGAACAGCTGAATTAGGCGTAGTTGACTCCATCGACGAGCTCTCAGAAATTGTGGTGCGCCATAATGTCTATCTTCATGTTGATGCAGCGTTCGGCGGCTTAGTAATTCCCTTCTTAGCCAACCCCAAACCCAGCTTTGACTTTGACTTTGACTTAAAAGGCGTTCAATCCATAACTGTCGACCCGCACAAGATGGGCATGGCTACCATTCCCGCCGGAGGAATCCTCTTCAAAGAACCCAAAACGCTGGATTACATCAAAACAGAAACCCCCTACCTGACCGACAGATTCCAGTACACGTTTGTTGGAACAAGAACTGGCGCCGCGGTAGCTTCAGCGTGGGCAGTTTTCAAAGCGTTGGGCATGGATGGATTCCAGAAAGTTATTGGCAACTGCATGAAAAACACAGCACTGCTCGCAGATGGGCTCGAAAAAGCGGGTTTTAACCTCGTTGTGGCGCCAACGCTGAACGTGGCTGCTTTCCGAGGCAAAGACACCAAGGGGTTGGCTGAAAAATTGCGGGCTCGGGGCTGGTTTGTCTCCTATGTTCCTCGGTACGACTGCATCAGAATCGTCGTTATGCCCCATGTGAAGCGGCGGCATGTACTGGCTTTTTTGGGTGATTTAAGGAAATAGAAAAGCTTTAAGGCATCTTTCACTTACCAGAAGCGGCTCTCGAAGGAGTACAGTTTGAAGGTTATAGTTTACGAATATGTTTCAGGCGGAGGATACGCGGGGCAACTCATTCCGCCAGCGGTTTTATCCGAGGGATTCGGTATGCTACGGAGCGTTGTTGCAGATTTTAAGGCGGCAGGACACGAAGTAACCGTTTTACTGGATGCAAGACTCTCAAAACTGAACCCGCCCCTAGACGCCCAATGCACCGTGCCCATCTTTTACCCGGGGGAACCCGAAAAATTCCTAAGCCGCATCGCCCAAATCAACGACGCCATCTACATCATTGCGCCCGAGACACGTAAAACCCTGCAGTCGCTCGTTGAAATCGCTGAAAAGACCGGGAAAATTTCGTTAAACAGCGAATCCAGCACCATCAAAAAAGTAGCGGACAAAACGGTTTTTTATGAAACAGTGCAAAAGTTCGCTACCACACCTAAAACCGTAGTACTTAACATGGATGATGATTTAGCGAAAACCAAACAAACCATCAATGAAGAGCTGGGTTATCCTGTAGTGCTCAAACCTGCCGATGGCGTCAGTTGCAGCGGATTAAGCTTGGTTACCCAAGAAACTCAACTTGCGAATGCTTTGATAAAAATAATCGCCGAATCTTCGAGCAAACGTTTCATTGCCCAAGAATTCATCCATGGCGAAGCTGCAAGCATCAGCTTAATTTCCACGGGCAAAAAAGCTATGGCAATTAGCTTAAACAAGCAAAACATAATCCTTGCAGATTCAGACGCGGCTTCAAGTTACGAAGGCGGCGTCGTTCCTTTTGACCATCGGCTAAAACAGGAAGCGTTTAAAATTGCAGAGAAAGTTGCTGAAGCCTTCAATGGTTTGAAAGGCTATTTGGGAATTGACTTTGTTTTAACTGAGAATAAGGCGTTTGTCGTCGATGTTAACCCGAGGTTGACAACGTCTTATGTTGGGTTACGCAGGGTTGTAGCCTTCAATCCTGCAGAGGTAATAGTGAACGCAGTTGTGAATGGCAAGCTCCCTGCTGAACAAGAAAACCACGGGACTGCTTGTTTCTCCAAAATAGAAACACACATGCCGATCATTAGTGCTTTCAAAAAAGCAGTCCACTTAGACGCTGTTGTTTCGCCTCCTTTTCCCTTAACCGGCAACTCCAAAGCCGTTTCGTTGGTAATGGGGGAGGGCGCCAACCGTGAAGAGGCAGTTCTGAGATTAGAAGAAGCTAAAAAGCACTTACGCAGCATTATCACCTGAGGAAGACAGCTTGGTTGACGTGTTAGGCTACGACATTGGGGGCGCCAACACCAAAGCCGCATTCGTCAGCGTCAGAAAAGGCGAGTTGTACAAGTTTGAAGTTGCAGTCGAGTACTTTCCAATTTGGAAGCAACCCGAAAGACTCGCGAGCGTTCTTTTAGGACTCAAAGAGCGATTGGGTGCCTGCAGGCTTGACGGCATCGGCGTAACCATGACTGCTGAGCTGTCCGACGCTTACCAAACCAAACGCGAAGGCGTCAGCCACATTTTAGGCGCCGTTTCAGAGTCTTTTCCCAGGGAGCCAGTTTACGTTTTGAACACCGACGCCAAATTAGAAACAGTAGAAGATGCTAAACAAGAGCCTCTCGGAGTTGCCGCTGCAAATTGGGCCGCAACAGGCTGGTCAGTAGCCCAGCGCCTCAAAAACTGCGTGGTAATCGACGTTGGAAGCACAAGCACCAGCATAATCCCCATAGTAAACGGCGAGGTTGCGGCACGCGGCAAGACGGATTTGGATAAACTCATCTGCGGCGAACTCGTGTACACAGGAAGCCTAAGAACTAACGTCGCTGCAATCGTGCAATCAATCCCCACCCGAAACAGCGCTGCAAACGTCGCTTCCGAACTCTTCGCACTATCGGGCGACGTGCATTTGGTTTTAGGCAACATCACTGCGAAAGATTATACGAGTGAGACAGCGGATGGACGAGGAAAAACATTGCCTGAAGCGCTCGCGCGGCTTGCCCGAGTAGTTTGTGCCGACACGGAAATGCTGACAAAACAAGAAATAATAGCCATGGCCCAATTCATTTATGATATGCAGATTCGGCAGGTTGAAGAGGGCTTAAGTAAAGTCTATGCTTACACGAAATCGGCATCTTCAACCAAGGTACCCGTTGTTGTTACGGGTCTTGGAAAAAACTTCATTGCACAAAAAACCGCTAAGAACCTCGGCGTCGATGAAGTAATCGATTTAGGCACTTTACTGCCGCAGAAAGCTGTCATGGCTACACCCGCCTTCGCCGTCGCCATGATGACTACACAAAGACTTGAAGGAGACACCGCCAAATGAACGCTACAGTCGTGAAAGTGGGCGGCAGCTTGGCATTCTACCCTGAAAAACTTAGGGCGTTATGCACAAAAATAAGCGAAATTTGCAAGAAACATGAGATCATTGTGGTGCCCGGCGGCGGCGAATTTGCGGATGTGGTCCGGTGTATGGATGAGATGTTTTCTCTGTCCTGCGGTGTCTCGCATAGGATGGCGATTTTAGGCATGGACCAATACGGCTTGCTACTGTCGGATTTGATACCTAATTCAGCTACGGTCAGTAGACTCGAAGAAGTGAAGTGCTTTTTGGATTCAGATGTATTGCCAGTTTTTCTGCCGTCCACCCTGCTGCTCAGCGAGGATCCGTTGGAAAACTCGTGGGATGTAACTTCTGACTCGATTGCCGTGTACGTTGCTTGCCGGCTACAGGCGGCTAAGGTTTTGTTGGTCAAGGACGTCGATGGAGTTTACAAGAGTGACCCAAAGACGCATTCAGAAGCCAAATTAATCAAAAATTTATCCGCAAGCGAGCTTTTAGCGATGAATGAGCGCACAAGCGTAGATAAAGCATTGTCTAAACTGCTTTTGAAGTCACCTATCGACTGTTTTGTCGTCAACGGGTTGTTTCCCGAGCGGGTTGAAGCTGTTCTGGAAGGCCAAGACACGGTCTGGACGTTGATTAGATAGTTAGTTTATTTGACTGAACCCTCATGGGCTGAATTTTTGGCGCGTACAGCATCAATTTATGCGTGTTCTTTGTGCCTACCATATTTTGGATTTCCACCCATTTCGCCAAAAAATCAAGTCCTTTTTCAGTAACTACACGCTTCTGGTTGTCGCTTTCATCGTCGCTCTGTGTTATCCACTTCCGCAGAATTAGCTGCATGGTGTAGCTTTGAAGGACCTTGTATGAAATGTTGGTTTGCCGCCTGATGTAGGTTTGAGTTTTGGGGCTTCGACATGAATTAGATTTTCCGCAATAATCTGTATGCGGTCACGTTTTCCATTAAAAGACAAGCCTATCTCAAATAAATTGGCAATTAGTCAAGCAATTAAACGTTTGTTGTAGCGGCATGGCAACTTCAAAACAGGTTATTTAGAAAAAATAGAAAAAAGGAAATGGAAGGTTTCTAGTTTAGATCTTTTTCTTGTCTAATACTTCACGGAAAGTCTTACCGCAACAGTCATAGAGCGCTATGGTAAGTTGTGTCCGCTTGCCTTTCTTGTCTGGTTTTCCAGCCATCTTCCAGGTTTTCTTTGGGGTTTTGACATCTTTTGCACATATTGGACATTTTGCCATGATTATTCCTCTGTTGTAAACGTATCGTATGTATGTGTTTAAAACACTTTCTATCTCTTGCTCGTAAAATGCCTAAAATAGAGATTTTTTAATAGAAAAACATGTTGAATTTACTATTTTTTATTAAAATAAGTGGGTCCTGAATGGTTAATTGCGGTGAGCCAACTTAACGTTGTAATATTCGCATACGTGGGAAAATTGTTTTTAAAAGAAAAAGCTGAAGCTTATGGAGCGCCACGTCAGGCTATTGTGATGCCTAAGGGCGAACCACTTCTAAAAAAGGCAAATAATCAAAGAAAAATTTTTTTTATTGGAATTTAGTTAGATTCGTTTTCGGGTTTTTTGTTTCGTGCGATTTTGTAGGGCCACCAGTTTAATTTTTGTGCGAGGCCCATGAGTGCTGGAACAAAGAAAAGTATGATGACGGTTACATCTAACATGATAGCGGCGGCGACAGCAAGGCTGATTTCTTGAAGAATTGGAATGTTGGTAAGTATTAGCGAGGCGAAAACAGTTGCAAGGACTAGCCCTAAGCAAAAGATGGTTACCCAGACTTTATCGATTGCTGTTATTATTGCTTCATTGTCAGTCTTACCATTGAGAACTTCTTCTCGAATCCGCGTGAGGAAAAATATGTCGTAGTCAATTCCTACTCCCAACATAGTTACAACAACGAATAAAGGCGCAAAGTCTAAAATAGGCAGATTCATTGCAAAATAGAATATTGCTGAAATGATTGCTAAAGAAAATGCCACACTGCACAATATCGTAATTATTAACCGAATTGGCGTAAAAGCTGAGCGCAACTGGAAAAACAAGATCACGAAAACTGCTACTGAAAGAATTATAACAACTTCAGGAATCAGTGAAGTCATAAACGAATGGCTGTCGTAGTTTGATTGAGTTGCACCTCCATAGTAAATGTTTACTCCGCTTGCGAGAGGTAGTTGGTTAATGTTTTTCTCCATTGTTTGTAATGCATCTATTGCGGCTTGACCGAAAGCTGAGCTTGAAAATCCCACGGTGATAATTACGGTCTTGTTGTCTTGTCCAATTGCCGAGAACATTTGGCTTTCATATTGTGTGCGCAACAGTTCAGTCATGTTTTCCACAGATGAATAGTTGAATACATTTCCAAAGGGTCTAGTTGGACTTGAAACGGTTGTAACCCCTGTAGATTCCGCAGCATTGGCAGTTATTTGTTCAATCTGATTTAGTAAGGTCTGGTTAAACTGGTTGTTTCCATAAGTTACTTGTGTGGGTGTAATTATGACAATTTGTGTTGGCTCTATTGTTCCGCTTCCAAAACTGTTAGCTATGACAGTAAGTCCCTGATTGCTTTGGAATTTTGGAATTAAGCTCAGGAAATCTTCGCTAGTCGGAGTAATTGCGACCACATAAAAAGCGCTTAAGGCAATTAAGCTAATTAATATTACAATGGGGACTTTGCGTTTAAGAGTGCTGTGTGATAAACGTTTTAGTATGCTCTTGTTTGGGTCAGATTTTTTACCTATTCTTTTTAGTCCAGGCCAAAAAATCCTGTCTCCCAAAGCAATTTCAAGAGCAGGAAGCAGAGTGAGTGAGGCCAAAAGCAAAATTGAAACACCCAACGCAATAGCAGTTCCGACATCGCTAAAGATGGGTACGTTAACAACGGCCATAACTATGTACGCGACAATTACTGTTATTCCCGCGGTTAGCACAGCTTGCCCTGCCCACTTAAGGGAAATAGCTACGCTTTCCTCTATGGATTTACCTTTCTGGCGTTCTTCTCGTGTGCGCTTAAGCTGGAGCACCGCGTAGTCTACGGCTAACCCCAACATGAGTAGGATGGTTAAGGTTGGAGTTAGAAAAGTCAAGCTTGAATGCCCTACTTCTACTACTGAAATGTAAATTGCAGCTAGGGACACTGAAACTGAAATGCCACCTAGAATAACTGGAATCAAAGCAGCTAATGGCGCCATAAACAAGATCCCAACGATTAAAAGAGAAATCGCAATGGCCGGTCCCGCCGTTACTTCAAGGGCGGGCAAAAAGGCTTTCTCAACATCTTTGCTTAGAACTGAGCCTCCAGTCACATAAACTGCACCAAAGTTTTGCAATTCAGAATTCTGCACATCTAACTCAACTTGGGCAATCACGTTTCGATCAGGCTGAGCTGAGAATTCTAAAATAATTAGCATAGAATCATTTTGCAAATTAATGAAATTGCGTGTTAATGCACTTGAGGGCATGTATGGGTAAGTAACGTACGGTTGCGTTGCAATTACATTCTCAATTGCCTTGTTCATGTCAGCGACCGTTGTATTGGCTGATATTTCTAAAAGGAGGTTGCTAAGTGAGGTTGCATTTATAGTGAAGAGGGGTGAGTCCGAGAGTGTGTTTTGGGTGGCGTTTGAAATAAATTCGCAGGCCAATTTCCATGTTTTTGTATCGTTTGGTGATATACCGAGTTGATATGATGAACTTAATAAATCAGAAATTGAAAAACCAGTGTCAGAAGATGTCAGGTTAGAATAAGAGTTTTTCAAAAGCGTAATTGCGTAATTTCCAAGTACTGCATTTGAAGGCGAGTTCCCAAAACTATACAGTTGATTGACAACTGTGAGGGGAGAAGCACCTAATGTAGTTGAAAGTTCTTCAGGGATGCTTGAAGAGATGGTCGTAACTGTTAGATTTATTATTGATGCAGGGCGGTTCCAAGTATTAACATTTAGACCCGAAGCGGCTAGACCGATCATTTGCTTTGTTTGTGAATCAATTTGGGGGTTGCTTAAGAAACCTGAAACCGATTGTCCTATTGCAAAGGCTTCACGGTCTGCTATCGAGGTATCATTAGGAAGTACTTGGAAACTGTTATCCCAAACACTGTAAAATGCTGTGTAGTACCCTATTGATTGTGCGTCGCCTCCGAAATTAGAAGTTAAGATATAGGCAGTTGCATTAGCTTTCATGTTGGCAATGGCGGGGTTTGATTCGTCTTGGGCAGTGATACCTTGCCATATACCAACGAATGCGGCGGGTACACCGAAAACTAGTTGAGCGGTTTGGTTAATGCCGATTTGTAGTGCAAAAAGGTTCGTGTTTAACACCGACAAGTTATCTCTCAGTGCATATAATCCAGAGTTAATAGTGTTGATATTTGATTGCAGACTCGCTGTTTGATTAACTAACTCTGGCAAAGACGAGTTAAGTAGACTAGCCTCCAGCGTGTACAGGCTTGTTTGCCCAGTATAGTTAACGATACCCGTGTCTTTCGATAGAGTTTCGTTGAGGGCGAGGACTTTTTGTTTTAATGCGTCAGAGTACACCGGAACCCCTTGGAGAACAACAATGATGCTATTGTTTCCACTACCAGAGCTGCTACTAGTGTCATTACTAGACGTGTGGAATTGTTCATCTGTGATTTTCGCGGTTCTATCAGATTCAGTGCCTGAGCGAGCGCCAAATCCTCCCGTTAAGTCGTAGGAAACGGCTGAGAAGAAGCTAGGAATAAGAACAAGCGAAAACAGCACTACAACTACCCATGCGATGATGATTAATCTGTGCCGTTTACGGATGAAGCTATTTAGATAATCGAAAAATGATCTTGGCATTTAACATCAAACCTCAAAAAGAACTCTACAAGAGTGTTAATTGATTACTGGTCATAGTCATGCCAGATTTCATCGTCTTTCTTAAGGATTTTCCATAATTATCAAACAAACAAACATAAGACCAACTTAAAAACCAAAAAATTCGAAAACCAAAAACGCTATAGAGAAGGTATGCCAGATTACTTGTCTAAACCGCTGCTATGTCACCTGGTCCATTTCAGAACCATAGGTTTGTTTCTTTTTCCTGTGCCCTGAGCTACTTTAGGGTGCCCCATAATAAAAGGAACCATCATTCTTACAGTTCTCGGGAACTCCAACTTTCTTGAGTGATTCTGGCTTGTTGTTAAGGAAATTAACAAAGGCCATATAACATGTTCCAAGCCCCTGCTCGTATGCTTTCAGAAACATGTTCTGAGCGGCAAGAACGCAGTCAAGTAGATTCGCATTATCCCATTGTTCATCATTTTCCGTGCATACAAAGATGAGTACAGGTGCATTGTAGAAGATTATGTTGGCGTCTGTTGAGAATTGTTTGGCTAATGGAGGCATCATTTGCTGAACTAATAGCTTTGTTTCATCCGAGGCGTACTTGATTAATTGCTTGTCTTCGATAACAATGAATTTCCAGGGTTCCCTGTGCATCCCCGTTGGAGCGCAAGTTCCTGCATACAAAACTTTTTCAATTTGTTCTTTTGAAATAGACTCATTTGTGTAAGCCCTAACGCTTCTTCTACCGGTAATTCAAACATCAAGTTCCATAACTTAATTCCCAATATTGCAAAATAACCTCAAATTAAGGTTATTTGGTGCCGAGGGCTAGCTTGACACCGTCGTTTAAACCGTCGTTACGATATTATCCAAAAAACAAGATAACCACAACACTAGAATTTGCAGATTCAAGCAATTCTGAAAGTTCGTCCTCTCTTTAATTTGAACGGCTAAAAAATTTTCGATTAATGCCTGCGCTGAGTTGGAGCGCTAATTTTCTTTACGGTAACAAGGTAAATCTAATATATGTTTTGGTTATAATCACTTTTTGGATTGTTATGAGCCAAACCGGAAAGAGAGTAGTTTGTTCAAAATGCAAAAGTGCACTCAAACCCATAGGAAACGTACTGAATGATTTGCAATCATCGGGTTGGGTCACCGCGGGTTTTTCTGAAGCTAATAAGCAAGGCTGGGAACAATGGCTTGGAACTACATGCATGCAATGTCACATGGTTTTCTGTGAAAAATGTCGCGATGTTGGACCTGGAAAGTGTCCAAATTGTGGAGGTGAAATCAGACCCGCACAGGCCGCTTGGCTGCCTAAAAACGCAGGAAGAATTGCGCTCAGAATTCTAATTGCGCACTCTGGTGAGACTTTGGAATCACAGGATGCAAACGAGATCCTGAAATATGCATGGGACGGCCAATTTTCTAAGAATATGCGAATTACTTCCAATCCTTTAACTCCAACTGCTTGGAATAGCAATGAAAATCTTGCTTATTCATGGTGCATGTGGCAACAAATGCTCCAACACAAATATGGCGAACAACCGTTCTGGGATAATTACGAAACTTTCACTTGGGGTGGCACGATTGCACGTACGGGACAACGTTTCCGAATCCAAATCTATTACAGTGAATCAGAAACAGTGTAAAGATGACCACAAAAGGTTACCTTGTCCTAAGTGTCAATCTACTAAGCTGGTGCGAGTGCCAATAAGTTTAAAATAAATTTGTAAAGACAACATTTTTTGTGGGTAAATGTGGGTAAAATTAGGGTTTTTGCCCTCGTGAGTTTTTTCTCTTAGAAGCAAATAAATACGACTGCAATTAAAGATAACCGATACGAACGTTGGATGTGTTTAATGTGCGGTTTTTCAGCGGCAAAAATGAAAAGTTGCCTGAAAAAGAAGAAATATGCGTTGGAAATATTTTTCCCCGCGATTCGCACACGAAAGAAATAGTCAAAAAGTGGATGTTTTTTAGTCACGCTGGGTTTGAGATACGTTATCCCTTTGAGTGGATTCAGCATTATACTCCTGAAGGTCAAGTTGAATTGCTTCCGGATTGGAACCCAAGCGTCTTTGACTCAGGGCTTAAAATAGAGGTTGCTAATCCAGGCGTTAACATTACGACAGTTTATGGCAAAAATCCGCTTGAGAACATGGTTGAAAGATTTATCGAGCAACGACCCAATGGATACGAAGGCTATAAGCAAATCCAACAATACGATTATGAAATCAGAAACGTTACTCATTCAAAACTTTATGAGTTTCAATATGGTGATCCAGGCACTTGCTTTCAAGTAATGTCATTAGTCGCGCAAAAAAATCTCGAAATGTTTGTCGTTACTGCATTTGGAACCTGCTATACCTTTAATGAGTTTAGGCAAATAATAGAAGGCATAATTTATAGTTTTCAAGTTCTATAGATAAGAAAGTGCATGTTTTCGTTATTTCACTTAATTTGGTTGGATTAAATTTAAATCCCCAAACCAAGAGCCAGATATGAACCGGATGAGGCAGGCAGGATGAGAATATTCTTTTTAAGGATTCTGCGTCAACTTTTTGGCTTTAGCAAAACATCTTTGTGCTTCTGCTTTGTTACTTTGAGTTTCATAAACGGTTCCAAGATTGTGCCATGCAAGTGCGAATTTGGGGTCACTTTCTAAAGCTTTCTTAAAATGTTCAATTGCTTTTGCATTGTTCCCCTGACTATGGTCGACTATTCCAAGTGCATTCCATACGCATGCGTGCGTGGAGTTGAGTTCTAGGGTTTTGGTAAATTCTTTATTTGCATCTGAAATGTTACCTTGTTTACGATAGATGGCAACAAGGTTTCTAAGGGGCATCGGATCATTTGGGTTGCTATCTATGGCTTTCTGGAAATATCTAGATGCTTTCAAATAATTTTCAAGATGGGCATAGATTACTCCAAGGCTATTCCATGCAAATCCATCTTTAGGGTTGATGTCTAAGGCTTTTTCTATAAATCTAGTTGCTTCGTCATAGTTACTTTGTCCTTGATAGGAGATTCCGAGATTAACCAAAGCTTTTGTGTCATTGGGATTGAAATCTAGAACCTTCTCGAAAATTCTAATTGCCTCTGAATAGTTACCCATTTCACGTTGGGCGAGTCCAAGGTTACTCCATGCATACACGCTGTTAGGATCCGCGTCTAATGCGTTTGAATAACTGCAAATCTCTTCCGAATAGTTACCTTGGTCGCGATAAACAATTCCGATGTTAATCCATGCTTTGGCGTCGTTGGAGTCATTTTTTATGGCTTTCTTGAAACTTTTTATTGCTCCTTGGTAGTTACCTTGAATACGAAAAACATCCCCGAGTTCATTCCATGCCTCTGAGTCGTTGGGATTGATTTCAATCGCTTTCGTGAAATGTTTAGATGCCTCTTGAAGGTTGCCTTGGTCACGATAAGCTATTCCGAGGTTATACCAGGCATCTCCGTTGTTAGGATCGACTTCTACAGCTTTTCGGAATCTTGAAATTACCTCTGAAGCTTCATCCATAATTGCACACTCTACGCTCAAAGTCATCGTTTCCCTAAATGAAAATGTTTGGTTACGTTTGTTATTTGCATAACGTTTGTTAATTAAAAGATTTTATTAAGATAATTTTTTATGTCGAATAATTGCATTTTAACTGATTCATAAAAGAGGAATACATAAAACCTTAACACTTCCACAACTAAGGTGGCGATAAAACTGTCACAAGTATCTATTGAAGCATGTGTTGACAAGATCTTTTTATTGGAAAAAACGCTCGGTGCTTGCGTAAACTATCAAATAATGGAGCCTTTTTCGGTTTATACAGCAGATCTTCTGGATATTCAAAGAGCGGCCAAGAAAATTTCAGAGTTTGTTGGATTGAAGGGATTGACTTTCATTGTAAATACTACTCAACTACGGAAAGGAGTCAGTGGAAACATTGAACTTAGGTCAGAAGATAGTGCAGTTTTTGTTGAACTTTCAACTGATACTTTGAAATTCAGTGACGCGGTTTTGGCCACTTTGGCACATGAAATTACTCACAAATATCTTCATCGAAAGGGTATTAGTTGTGGTTTAGGACCAGCGTTTGAGTATGAGAATGAGATCCTAACTGACATAGCGACAATCTACATCGGTTTGGGAAAACTCTACCTCAACGGCTGCCAATGCAGCAACACAGAAACTAAAATTGTTAATCCCAACTCAACAACCACCACCACAGAAAAAATGCGAGTCGGATACCTTGATCAATCACGATTAGCCTTTGTATATCGTCTAATATGTGCCATGCGTAACTTGCCTTCTGCAAAAATTGAATCCGGATTAAAAACAGATTCTTTCCAAATGGTAAGAAACTGTGAAAAAAAGCACAGTGAGTACATTGCCGAGAAATTTCAAAGCTCTCAATTTTTGAATGAATTGGTTAGCTGCCGAAAACAAAAAGTCGCTGAAGCACAAATGGTTTTTTCAGATATCAATCGGAATCTGATGTATATTGAAGGAACATTAATGTCTCCGACAAAAGAGTTTTTGGGAAAAAACGATAAAAGGTTAAGAAGTATTGTTCAAAACTTAGAAAATGTTATAAAAGAGCCAGAATACAATCCAAGTTTGCGATACCTCAAGAATATGCAATCTGACAAGACAGACAAGGAATTGTCATCTGAAATATATGCAACATTGTCATATGCAAAAGAATACTTAAGTTTTGTAAATCATGTGGCTAACATGGTAAAAGATTCTAAAAAAAATAAATCTAAGCAAAACAGTCTTTGGAAAAACTTTCTAAAGAAAACGTAGTACTTGACATTCTCGCCACAATGCGAGAGAGTTGGTGGAAACCCCTTTTATTGAATTAGATTATTTTTAAGTTTAAACATCGCTTCATGCTTACATTAAGTTTTTTTCGCAAATGGTGTCGCGCGAAGAGGTACTAGCCCTGTTTCCCACCAGTATTTTGCATCTGCAGCAGCCACTTCAATGTCAATTCCCCTTAGTCTTGCACCTTGTTCGCACATTAAAATTGGGTTAGAGGTACCGGGAGCTGCAACTCTAATGAAACCACGGGAGCCTAAAGACTTTGCTTCTTGTTCCGCCAAACGCTGAAGTTTGATGAAAGCTTCATCGGCTGTGCGTGCATCTTTACGGAAGTCCACTAAGCTTTGAGAAGAATACAAATAACACGTTCCTCGCGGAATAGGCACCTGAGGGCAACGACAAGCATTTTCTGAACATAACCCATCTCCTGAAGGACGCACTACTTCAAAGAACTCAATTTCTAAATCTCCAAATGTTTTTTATTGTTTACTTAAGAAAAACTTTTCGCAAACGTCAATCAAATGCAGAGTTCATACTCAATAGTCGAATTCCACAAATGGCATTACCTACTGTTCAGCGATGCTATCTCTTTATTTTAAACGGTTAAAACTTTACCTATTACTACCCTAAACTGAATTGTAGTGATAGATTGCTTTAACTGTGCATGGAAGAAGACAAACCAGCGCGTACGTTCGTTACTAATAGAGTGAAAAATAGATATTGAGTATGGTGCCAGATGGCGAAATTATATAAACACGGATATGAAGCGTAGATTTAGAGAAGACAAGTTATGTCTAATGAAATACCTGACCACATTTACATAATGGTACCTAAAGAAGAAGTTGAGTTTGACTCAAATCGTTCAACTTCCAGTTATCTTAGAGTTTTTGTAGAGCGTGCCGCTTGGTCAACAGTTAAAAAAAGGAAATTGTGTGATCTGGTTGTTACTATCGATGGATACACCAACGACCCTCGGGAACTTTTTGAGATTAAGGAAGTTTGTGAATGGGCAAAAAAAGAATTTCGACTAATACCAAGTCTCGGGTTTTTCCTAGCCGAGGATTCAAGATATGCATTTTGTGGATGGTTATGCGGTTCCTCGACCAAACAAGAAGTCGATAGCACCTCTTTTTTGAACAAGTTTAACAAGAAATATGTCGAGTTCATTTCTAAAGGAGTAACTTTCAGCGCTGACATTTTGCGAAGCGAAGGTGCTGAAGAAACTCTCTTATCTGAAATTTACTTAAAAAACCTGCAGGAAACTGCTCGTGCCCGTCAAGAAGAACAGCAAGAATATGAAGCAAAAGATGAGGCTGAGACGTGCATGCCCGAAGATGAGAGTGAGCGGGAAAAACCGGTAATCGCACTCGGGGGCGTAAACCCAACTTCCGTCTGCCCCCACTGTAAAAAGACCCTCCCAGCAGGAAATGCCCAATTTTGTATTTATTGCGGAACGCGAATATGTTTGGGGTTGTTTTCGAAACAATTTCAAGGAAAAACTTTAGAAGAAGCCACAGCCAAAGCAAAAAATGCAACGAAAGAATTGAATTTGTTGAACTTAACCGTGATTAGAGATACTCAGGATAACGCCGTAAAAGGGATGGGAAATAGCCCGGAGGCAGCACTCAAATCCGCCAAGACACATCTTCCTGATGAAGCTTTTGAGCAAAGCTGTGGCGAAATTGTCCAACAGAGCCAAATATTTTCGATAGAGATCCTGGCTCATTCTGAAGAAGAGGCAGTGAATATTTGGAAAAAGGGCGCACCAGAAGGCACAAGAATAGTCAACTTAAGCTGCGTTATTGCTCCGACCAAGGGCTTTTTAGGTTATGCAAACAAACCTGGTTCATGGAAAGTAGATTGGTCAACCCCCTTCATGGCTAAGATTACTTACAAAACTCCTGCGATTGTCAAAATAGAATATAAAGAAGAAAAGTAATGTTCTAAGCTCTGTTGCAGCCAGTCTATTGCTTCGTTAAAAGACGCATATAGAGTGATAATTTTTTTGCGGGCTAAATAATACTTTATTTTTTCGATTCCGACTAACCCAAGAATCTCATTATGATTAAAACTGTTGCCAGAGAGATCGCTATTATGGCTATCGACGTTGATATCTTGAAGCGTTTGCGCTGTGTTTGTATTTGCTTCTCACTTTTAATAATCGCTATCTCAGCTTTCTTAATCCCTATTTCCTGCAAATCAAGAAGTCTTCTCAGAGTTGAATCTGTTCTAAAGAGCCTTCCTTCAATGTTTGCTCGCATCGCCATTCTCCTTTGATTTGCATCAAAAGTTTCGCTCACTTGTTGGAAGTCCCTGATTATGTAGCCGCTTTCTTTTCTGTATATGTTTGCCAGACACATAACTTCTGCAATGGCTATTTTTTCATCGGAAACATTCAGTAAAAATTCATCGATCTTTTTCCGCTCTTTTTCACTCTTGATCATCACGATCGCCATTGTTTTCCAATGTATTCTTCCGAAAATCACTATACGAGCATTGGTAATATTTGACTTTCCGAAATAGAAAAAAATAAATGTTGCAGCTAAACGTTTGGTGGTCCTAATATGTGACGACTTCTTGCTAAAAGTTTGCGTTTTCTAAATATTTTTGTGCATTGAACAAAAAACTCTTTGAAAAGGGGCTTAATAATTTGTCGAAAGTTAGATATAGTCATAAATGAGAATCATTTAGAATCAAATGTGGGGATAGAAAAATGCCTTCATTAAACCCTTTTAAACGACAAAAGCAAGAAAGCAACCCGCAACATGCAAATGATTGGTACAGCAAGGGAAGTAACCTGAGCAGTTTAGGATATTTTGATGACGCGATAAAATGTTACGATCAAGCCTTGAAAATCTACCCAGAATACTTGCAAGCATTGCTCGGCAAAGGCTTTTGTCTGGGCAATTTAGGTCGTTTAGAGGAAGAGATAAAATGCTACGATAACGCCATTGGAATTGACCCAAGATACGCGCTGGCTTGGAATAATAAAGGCTTTAGTCTTGATAATTTGGGTCGCTTGGACGAAGCCATAAAATGTTATGATAAAGCCTTGGAAATTGACCCCAAATATATCCACGCATTGAATAACAAAGCCAAAAGTCTAGCTAGTTTGAAGCGGTTTGACGAAGCAATAAAATGCTGCGATGAAATTTTAAAGACCGACCCTCGAGATACTCAAACTTGGAGTCGAAAAGGAGTTTGGCTAAACATGTCTAGCAGGGTTGAGGAAGGAATGAAATGTTATGATAGAGCTTTAGAAATTGACCCTAAATATATACCAGCTTGGACTAACAAGGCCAATAGTCTGGGAAGTCTAGGTCATTTTCAGGAAGCGATTGAATGTTGTAATAAAGCTTTGGAAATCGACCCTAAATGCGAAAGTGCAATGCATCTTAAAGCAATGGCTAAAAATAAACTTGGTTATACATGAGAAGCATCTACATCTTTTCGAAAGTTTACTTTAACACATATTGAAAAAACTAAGGAGCCAATGAAGACCGTGGATCTAATTCAGTCAATAAAAAATAGAATAGAAAATTCAATCATAGCTCAAGCGGAATTAGAACGCGAGAAAAACTTATCGGAAAACAAGAATCCAGACCCAGTAAAAATAGATTTGAAAGATCATAAAATAAGGCTAGAGAAGTTGAAACGAGAATTTTGGAGGATGAACGATGAGAAAGGAAATGTAGATGATTACGAGAAAAGTGTAGTTGAATTATTGAGTTATTGGTCGTTGGCGGAAAATAAAGTTCGATCTGAGTTAACAGATGTTTACGAAGGCAAAGAAGTTAGTAATCGCGAATTAATGGAAATTGGTTTGCTGATGAGAAATGAATTACTCGGTATTCAAGTAAGAACTAATTTTCATTGGCTATTAGAGGGATTAAATAAACCTGCTAATAGTTCCATAACACCGAATCCGTCAGATATTGATTCATCAATTAAAGCATTGAGAAGCGGCAACAAGGAAGAAATGTTAAAAGCCACAGTTGCACTTGGTCAAATGGGCGCTCCTGCAATTCCAGCTTTGATCGATGTAATAAAAGATTTCCCAGCAGGTAGAAAGTATGCTACTGTGGCATTGGAAGAAATAGGAACATCTTCTATTTTTCCCCTTGTTGAACTTCTTCAATCAGGAGGTGATGGTGTTTGGAATTATGCCGCGACTGCATTGGGTGACATAGGCGCAAGTGCAATGGAACCACTAATAGAGATTTTGTCAAGAAGTCAAGGCGAAAATGTTTTGTCCCATATTTCTGTAGCCCTTGAATACATTGGTGACAAGGCTGTTCAGCCTCTAAATTTGGCTCTCAAAGAGAATCGAATTAAAGGAGAGGGACGGTTGTACACTGCAATTGCCCTAAAGAAAATTGGGAAATCAGCAATTCCCTCCCTTGAAATGCTCGCTACGGATGCAAATCCTGCTGTCTGTTATGTTGCTAATGAAGCGTTGACGAAACTTACTGGGCAACCAAGAATTGTGAGAACAATACCGGAAAACAAAGTTTCTAAAGAAAAACTAAAAACAACAGTAATAAATCCTACGGGAAAAAAGGTTCAACCTCACCGAAATTGGTTTAGCGGCGCCAAGGACTTGTTCCATAGACAATCCGATCTTTCCTCAAGAAGCACCAAAAAAGATTCAGCAACATATCCAAAATGCGACAACAAAGTTCCTGCCAAGTATAATCCTAAATTACATTACAACTGCTTTATTGAAACTGTTCCAGCCAAAGATAGACAAGCAGTCTATCAGGAACTTTACAGAAGAGGTTTGATGGCTTATTCTCATGTTCTTCAGGACGGGAGACTTCAACTATCCATGTTGAACCTTGGGTCAGGGTTGGATGCATATAATGATGTGGCAAGAGAAAAAGTATTAGCCGCGGAACTTACAAAGGCTCGCCTTATCCAACTAATGGCAACTAATCCTGATTTGGAAATGACGTTTATCAAAAAAACGAATGATCCTCATGTGCTTCATGCAGAAAAAGCTCGTTTAGCCCAACTTGTCGTTAACTCAGAGGATATGTTTCGGAAAGGAGTTTCACATCATGAAAAGAAGCAGTATCAACAGGCTATTTCGTGCTATAACGAAGCCATAAAAATAGAACCTGAGGATGTTCGAGCTTGGAACAACAAAATTATTGCTTTAGGTCAATCAGGCAATTTAGAGACAGCAATTCAAGTTGCAAACGAGGCACTAAGACTTTACCCCGATATTGCTTTCTTATGGGAAACCAAAGGAACTATACTTGGTTGGATGGGGAAGTTAATTGAAGCCGGAGAGTGCAATTCTAGCGCTGCTCAGATGGATCCGAGTATTAGTAAAAAACACGAAAGCCGTTACGCCCCAGAGGATAAACGATTTCAGAAGCTATTGGCTGAATGCAGAAAACAAGGAAAAGATCCAGAAAGAGATGTGCAATTTTGGTTTAATAAATTCGCGGAATATGTCGATTCTGGGGATGCTGAAGGAGTCTCGTTGTGCCTGCAAATGGCTGCAACAGTGGGTCCAGAATATATCGTTATGTACGATAACTCCACGATGACTCTTCTTCCACCAGGGCATATGCTACTCAGTGATGAACTTCGACCAGTTGGTGTAAAAACCGAGCGATTAAGGGATTACTTTGATAAATTGACAACCAATAGGATGAGAAAGTAACAGAAAATCGTCTGTGTGACCTTGGGATAAGAATAATTCAGTTGTTGGAGGGTTAGTAAATGCGTCGATCTATTGGTCCCGGGCGATGAGTCCACACCTTTTCCTTCATTTCTTTAGGTCTGTAATTGGGAGTATACGAGACATCTGCTTTTGGTGCCTTTACAAAATCCGAAGTGGCATCAAAAATATCTGACACATCTCCGCTTAAAAAACTCGAAGCGGTCGTATTCGGCTCGGATTTGGCGGCGCATTTTCCATCTGGCAAAAGGAGTTGGTGGATATTCTTCGAAGAACAAAAAACATGAATACGAGTGACCATAACTCTGTCGATGGTAACGTCAAACCAATCGAAAGACTCATCATTATTGTAGGGTTCAGTGAAATTTACTTCAACCATTTTTTCAGAGAGATTAGCAAATAAGCCGCTGGTTTTTTCAGTTCCTCCCTCAACGTAGTGTTCAATGAAGACGTGATAGAGCACCATCCAAATCAACAGATACTTGAGCAGTTGCACATAAAAATATTTTTAGCTCAAGAATCACGGCTTGGATTATTGGGAGCAGATTTTTACCGGGTAGGTGTCTTTATAAAAGCGCATGTGGCAAAACTTAGGCAGGAGAACCTCTAAGGATGGTGGGTGTTACCCAATTTGTCAAGTCTCCTACATCGTTTGATGATGTAGTAGGACTTGGTGAAGTCAAGAATACCCTACGCCAAATTGCTACATCCACAGTAGGTTCCGTTGAAAGGCAAAAACTTTCCGCAGAAAACAGTTGGCTAAGTATCTTGTTTTATGGGCCTTCAGGAAATGGAAAAGCGCTCTTGGCAGCGGCGTTGGCAAAGCAATTTGGAGCCCAATTTATTTCGATAGATTTAGCCAATTTATTATTCGGGTGTACCTGTTGGACCAACATGAATAATACTGAAAATGTAAAGAAGTTGTTTTCTGAAGCAGCAAAAAACAAGTCATCAATAATATTTTTTGAAGGAATCGACACTATCTTTCCTCTACCGTCCGAATTGGAATTGTCAGCATATAATCAGCTTCTAAAAGAACTCGATAAACCAATACATGAAGTGATGATAATAGCTTCAGCAACTGAGATAGGAAAAATTCCTTGGGTTCTTTTTCGAAGGTTCTGGTACAAATTAGAAGTACCTTTGCCAGATAAAAAAGATAGAAGAGAGATTATCCAAAATATGTTAATCCAATTCCGTGCTCACGCTGAAAAAAACAATGTATTCGAGGTGAAGGATAGGTCTATTGCAATTGAAGTGCTTGTTAAAGCTACTGAAGGGTTTTCAATTGGCGAGATTATCAAAGTCTGGCAAATAACCCAACTAAATTCGATCCCTTTTAGAGAAATTATTGATCTGAATGATAAAATAACCTTAAAACCCTTCAACTTTGAAATAGCATTTGAAGAGGTAAAACAAGAACGCAAAAAGAAATAAGCACTCCATAATTGTTAACGGATTTTACGAATTTTTCAAGGAACAAAAAACAATCCTGTTGCCATCAAGTGTGTAGAGTTTTCGAAGGATATTTTCCGGATTCAGCACTAGTTTGGTTTGGGTCTTTTCGCTTTTCGCTTTCCATCCAAGTATTCTCTTAAACTTTCTTTTGAAATATGGTATTTGGCGGGCGATGGAAGCGAATGCGTCTTCCTTTGCTGTTCGAACAGTTCTCCTTCAAGTTTGCCTCTCTTGATCAGCCTTCTTACAGTGCTCTCTGAAACCGTCAGTTCTTTGGCAGCTTCCGACACGAATAAGTACGGAAATGTTTGGCTAAATTCGAAGTATTGACAGCCCCAACAACCCTTATACCGATAAGTGACTTCATCCGTAAGTTCTTAGTGTAAGTCGCAGAACCCAAATTCCCTTGTCCCCGAACTCAACCTGCTACCTCCAATCGTAAGTAGTATTGTTTGCTTCAAATATTATTTTGCTTTTCCTACAAAGTCTATGAGTAGAAACGTTCCTTCTTTCATATCTCATTACCCTTCTTGCAGAGTGCGCATAATATCCTAATTTATGCCCAATATTGTAAAATAACCTCAAATTAAGGTTATTTGGTGCCGAGGGCAGGGTTTGAACATGCGACGACTCGGTCTTCAGCCGAGCGCTCTCCCAGGCTGAGCTACCTCGGCACATTTTTCCATGCTTTCTGGAATACCTCGGCACATTTCTATGCCGAGAGACATGGTTCGAGAGAGCTTAATCATTTACGTTTCCTCAGAAATATTAAGTTATCTTTTATGCCTACCCATTCAAAGCCTTGTTCTAGGTATGTTGTGGCTTCATGTTGCTTATCTGTGACTTTAACTGTGTAAGCATCTCCGTCAGTTCCGCTAAATAGTGTGCGTTCAATGTTCATGTATTTTTCAGTGTTTTTCATGCTTTTATGCCCTAAGAAATCTCGGACATAAAGCGGATCTTTGGTTCTATGATAAAGCATTGTTGCCTTCCAGTGTCGAATAATATGGAATCCAATTTTTAGCAATCTTGGGTTTTTGAGTTTATCCGCTTGTTTCCTTCGCAAGTGTAGATAAGCTGCTTTTAACGAATCCATCTTAGAGCATCCAAATACTAACTCGCTGTTTTTTGGTAGGGCATTTAGCTGTGCTATTAGTTGCGGTGTCACTTTCCACATTCTAGGGTTAGAGTTTTTTTCTGGATTGTTTAGGGTTATAGTATTTCGTTCTGAATCAATGTTTATCCATTGTAACCTTTTAGCTTCGCCTCGGCGCATAGCAGTTTCTTTAAGCAATAATAGGAAAGTTGAAAGTTTCTTAGGCGCTGAAGATATTAAAGCATCAATTTCTTGCTCGGTAGGGATAAACGGAAATGGCGAAGTAACTACACATCTCGGCGGTTCCCATGTCATTTTATTGATTTTAAGGAAATTAGAGTAGGCTATTATCACGTTTTTCCTTCGGCTTGAACTCCATGTTTGCTTTGCAATTACGTCTTTAACTGAATCTGAATCGAATAGGTTAGCGCCTCGGTCAGATAGAACTTTTAGGGCTATGCGGTTTAATCTTATTGTTTCTTCGCTGTAATTTTGGCGTTTTAGATATAGGCATAATTCAAAGATTTTTCCTTTAGCTTCTTGCTGCGATTTTCCAATTTCTCCAGCAACGGTTTTTATTTCTGTTGCTGTGTCCAAATTTTTCGCCTCAAATGCGCATATTTGGCTATTTGTTTTATCGCTGTCCATGACATTTAAGCGTTTAGCTGTTGGGTCACTAAACCTTAATTCGCAATTTTTACAAAGGAAACGCTGAATTTCTAATCCGTTATAATAGCGTTTTCCATCATGGCATAAATCAGAACTGCCACATTCAGGGCAAACTTTAGCGGTTAAGGCTTCCATCTAAGAAACCTCCTTGGGAACGAAATTAGCGCCTTGTTGAAAATCAGCTTTTAGCTTAGCAAAACATTCTTCGCATTGTCTAAGTTTACCCTTAGTTGGTGTTATCGTTAGCTTTGTTACAGCAAAGTTTCCGCAATCACATTTATCGGCTGAAGATACAGTTTCATAGATAAACTTGGGTTTTCCATCATCGTGTAATTTTCCCTTTTCATTTCTCCAAATAACCATAAAGCGCTGCTTTCCATCATGTACCATTTCATAGTTCCAACCGCTTGCAATTATAGCGCTTTTAGAATCGTTTAATTTTCGAGTGAAACTTTGCGCCGCTTGAGGCCACTTTTTGCCTTTAGTGTTAATTCCCATGTTGGCGGCTTTATCAGAAATTAATCTATAGATTGCATCAGGGGTTCCTTTGATTTCTGCGCCTTCTATAGCTAACGCATACTCTAACTTGGTAGTGGAATTAAATTCTGTTAAGAATGCATCTGCAACTACGTTGTTTTCTATGTCGGCTTCGTTTTGGCTTGCTAAGTTTTCTTCCATAGCATCTATAAATTCGTTGTCGGCTTCCCCTAGTGCATTTGCTAAGGCTGCTCCCCATTCGGTAAAATCTGCTAATCTGAATAGTCTAACGGGTTTTACTGCGTCTTTTATTTCTAAGGCTTTAACTGCTAAGTTTAAGAAACCGCCTAAGATTTCTGGTAAATCAGTCTTGTATTTTTTGTTAAGTTCTGCTTCTGTGCGTCTTTCATTACTTGGCTCGGTTGGGTGCATTATAGTTCTATTCAGTAAATCGCCCTTAGTAGCTGGAAGATTTAGCCCATTGAGCATAACACAGCGCCTAAATGAACGAATAAAGCTATCTTCATCGGTGTATAACGCTCGGCTCTCTTGACCTGCTCCAGTTACCGCGCCACACAACATATCGCTAAACCAACGGGGTAAATAGTCTAAGTTGTCAAAAATCGGTATGTAGTGGTGATCTAACACTTGCAAAGCTGCGTTTTCATCTCTCGGTATTCTAAGCAAGGTTGCGGCTGAAGGATCAAAAATTTCCCTTATGAAACGTTGCGCTGTACTTTTATGAGAACCTGGGCAACCAAACATAGCATTAACAGGGTGAGCTATTTCAGGAATTAAATAAGAAGCAGTTTGCACTAAAAGCAATAATTCCCTATGCTTTGCTGTCTTGCTCTTTGCATCATCGGCTTTTTTATCAGGGCTAATTTTAATGTATTCTAAAAGTGTTCTTGCATTTCCTTCTTTAACTGCAACAGCTAAAGGTCTTTGGTGTTCATAACGCCTAAAGAGTATTGGAACATTGTTTTCTAAGGTCCAGCCGTCTTTAGTTATATGGTAGGCTCGGTTTAACAAGTCTGCCATATCTAACCAAATACCGCTTCCGTTTGGATCTGGAGCTGCACGATTATAGAGATTGTAGCATTTTCCATGGGAAGCATTGTACTTTAAAAGAGTAATAACTTGGCTTGCGCTTTCATGGTTTAATACTTTTTCTTCTGCTTCATAGAGCAATCTTGAGAGATAAGTTTTGAATTTCTCGTCTTTTAGCCTTACAGTTTCATAGCTACGCTTTGCTTGTTGCTTTTGTCTGTTCTCATTAACTATTGTGTCTATTTCGTCGTCGTCTTTAGCTTCTCTAAGTTTCTTTAGAAACTCTGCTTTTTCGTCAACGCTAACGCTATTAACGGTATTAACAGCATTTTTGCAAACTATTATGGCTGTGCTGTTATCCCCTTTAATTTCATCTTCAGCGCTATGAATGTTAGAAGTATCGTTAATAGCGTTAGTAGCGTTATTTTCTATTGGTATTCGGGCAAACTCGGTTTTGTTTTGGTCGTGGAAAAACTCTAAGTTTTGGGCTAATACTAATTTATACAGTCTATCAGCTTGGCTTAATCTTGGTCCATCGTTTTCTTGCTGTGTTTCTGTATTGGTTGTTAAGGCTTTTTTAACTAATATTGCGTGGGTTTCATACTGTTTACTAACTTCATATCTCTTAGCCAAGTATTCGTTCAATTTGTCGTTTGAAACATCTAATCTTTCTTCTGGTGCTAATATTCCATCTTTTGATTGCAGATTTTCCCCTTGATTTTCTCTTTCCTTTATTGTTGTAAAACCTAATTCGGCTATCTTAGCGGCTGGGATTTCAGAACTTTTAGACGCTTTTTCTAAAGCTTCCTTGATTACCCTAATCAAAAAATCTTTTTCAACCGGTGCATGATTTCCAGCTTTATCGAATAATTTTTCATTGTTGTATCTTTCCAGCATTTCTAAGGCTAATAGAGCTGGGAAACCGCCTTCGGGGTTGTCGCCTATTAGTCTGCAAGCGTAGCGGAAAACTGTATCATGTCTTTCTCCTTCAGATACTCCATTGAATAGTTTTTCATCGGTTAATATGCGTTCTCCAGCCGCTTCCATTAGGTAGCCTTGAACCGCTTTCATAAACTCGTCATATTCTAATCGGGCTATAGGAACATCGTTAGTTATTGTATATTCTCCAGTTAACCAAATTCCATTAGTATCTTCATATCTTATGGTCGTGCCTGGTGCTACTAGATAATGGTTGTCTGCTCGGATTTCTCCGCTTGGATTTTTAACGGTTGCGCCTTTAGCATTAACATAAGTATCGCCTGGAACATGAAATTTTAAGTTAGGTACTTGTTTACCACAAACGATTAAGTAATAATGCGGTAAACCTCTTTTTGGGCTTTTTACTTCTAGGGTTTGTGGTAATCGTGTTTTCATTATGTCGTAGATTGTTTGTTTATCGAAGTCTAAGAGAACTAAGTTTTCTTTACCTATGATTCCCCAGCGTGGATAAGTTTCTAAGTCGTTTGGTCCATAGAGTTTGTTTTGAAAGTCAGTTTCAAAAGCGGCCTTATCTAAATATTCGCCTTCAGGATGCTTAGGCGTCGGTATTAGTTTACCACTTCCCACTTTTAGGAAACGGGTTAGGCTAAGATCGCCTTCTTTTAATCTGAATACTAAGCGTTCTTGTTGATAGTTGAGTTTAGCGCTAATTTGAGGATAAATCAAGAATGTAACCAGCTAGCGTCTTTTTGTTGTTTACCGTCTTTCCAAAAGATAATGCAAATTCCATCTTCTTGGCGATCATTACAACCTTCGGTTAGGCATTTAGAGCAACTGCAAATAATTTGGATTTGGTGTAACTGTTTTGTTGTTGGTAGCTTTGGCATATCCCTAAACGAATTTTGGGTAGCCATGGTTTTAAAGTCCTCTTTGAACTTTGGCGTTGATTGGTAGGGCTTGTCGGCATGATCGACTTGTGGCTGTGGTTGTGTAGCCAATTTTACAGTGGCTTCTAGTGTAGGCTGTGAAAAAACCACAATCTAAACAGAAATGGACCTGTTGTTTTTCCGTTCGGTTTCCTGCCTGATAGCTGCCATCCCACAAAGTATGCTGTTTCTCTGATTGGGTAAACCTTTTATTTGGTAGTTGACATACATTCATTGTGGACCTGTACTCCACATTTTTTTATTACTGGGTTTGACAGACGACTTCTTTGGCTGAACCTTGAGCTAATTCTTTAACGACTTCGACAACAGCATAACGATAAAATCCTGATCTTCCTAATCCGAGAGTTTTTCTTGCGTGTTCTGCTTTTTCGTCTAGGTCGTTTGGTAGCCAAATCATCCGTCTTTTTCCTTTTTCGTTTTTTTGTGACATAGCTTTAACCTACTAAAGTAATGCAACAGTAATGTTTAATAACTTTGTCGTCCTAAAGTTAACTTTAGTGTTTAACAAGTGTTTAACTGTGATGGTAGAGTATGGTAAACAAAGGTTTAGGCGAAACGCAAGAAAATGACTACAAGAAAGCCAATAAAAAAATCCTTGAGATATTGGACGATTGTAAACCTCACCGCTATGATCAACTTCAAAAAGAAACAAAACTAAGCTCCGCAACATTAACAAAACACCTGAAAGAACTAACAAAAGGAATAGTCAAACGAACAGTTGACTACTCAAGTCACGAATACCCACCACCGGTATACTACCAACTAAAAATTTTACCATTAAAGGATGAAAATTTACTTGCCAAAATACCATCAATTTTAGCTTCAAACATTATAGATTCTAGTTCTAGTTGGGAAAAATATACACAAATAACTGATTATATTGAATCGTTAGAATTTACTTTATGGTATCCAGTTCTCATAAGCATGTCTTTTGACCTCTTAGCAACCAATGATATTGCTTATCAACAAAATCTGGAATATTATATTCTGCCTATGTATGGTGAAGCGATTGCTCAACTCAGAGAGAAGCTTAAAGATTTGAAAAAACAAGGCGTTAAAGTTGACGCTATTATTCGAGATGCTCAACAAACTTTAATGAAGAAAGCAAATAATTTAGAAAATAAGAAAGCAGAAAAGCATGGGTATAGCTCTAGCATAATCGAGTATTTGAGAACACTTGACCCAAAAGTAAGAGAGAGAACGCTAGTCGATATGGAACAGCGCGAGAAAGAAAGACAAGGGGATAAGGTGAGCTAAAAATGGACCTAAACATTGTTGGTGCTGTTTTAGTTGTGGCCGTTATTGGAATAATTGTTCTTTACGCCTTGGTGGATTTTAAGAAAAAAACTAATCATCTATCTAGTCCCAAAGTTGAACCCTCTGGAGTAAAATGCGAAAATTGTGGTGGGTCCACTGTAAGAATAGATGTTGAAAAAGTAAAGTGTCAATATTGTGGTAGAGTTTCCTATAATCTATTACCACAAAAACAAGTCTTTAAGCAAGAAGAAACGCAACCGCAACAACCGAGAGAGCCACCTAAACAACATAATGTAAAAATCGAATATAGTGACTTAGTAAATGAAGCTGATCTACCCTTTGCAAACAGTGATCCGCTTATGGATTTCGCGAACGATTCAGCAATCATACAAAAGAAACTTAACAAGGAATTTTTAGAAGATGCTAGCCGTGAATAAAAACAAAAGCAAATCTTAAATATAACTTGTCACTTATAGACAAGTGACTAAATATGTCAACACAAGATAAAATCTTAGAAACCATCAAAACACATCCGGCTATAAGCTGCGAACAGATATTCCAGGAATTAAAAAAAGACCCAGAGTTTAAAGACAGCTTCAGAACAGTACAACGTCATCTTTCAACCTTACACAAAAACGGTCTAGTCAAAACAAACGCTATAGGAAAAACGGCCTTGTACAGCTTAGGGAAATCAGAGCAAACCTCACCTAACGACTATTTTTTTGTAAGTGTTTGGCGTGAGCTTTTCCAGATCGTTGACAAATTCAACAATAACGATAATGCCTATACCGCAGCTTTCTATAGCCTTCTTAACCTTGAGCGAATGCTGCCGGCTAAAATGAAGTCCAAGCTAGACGCCGACTTTGAAAAGATCCTCAACCGAATTGTTAACAGCCAATCAGCAGAACCTATACTTTTTGACTGGAACCCAACGGAAGAAGAAGTTGCTTTTTCAAACGCTCAACCTAGAATAGGGTTGTTAGCAAGAAGTAGTGGTTCAACAGTAAAGGCTGTTCCATATACAAAGGAAACTTTACGGCCTAGCGCGTCAATGGTTGAAACAAAGAACCCTCTTGTAGTTAGCGAACTCATTGGCAAACTCTCCCAGGTATTACATGAAGGAACGAGTTGTTAAAAGGCTTATTCCATCCCTCTTTTTTTCTTTTTAGCCTAGATGGTGTCGTTTAGTGTTCGTTCGGTATTTATGCAGTCATTAAAGACATCATCGGAAGGGTTTTTTCTCGTTAGCCGAACGGTTTTCATGGTTGATTGCCTAAAATGGTGTTTACGGCAATTGAGAACATATAATTAAACAGTCTGTTAAAATGCAAACCTCTAAGTTTCTGTTGGGTCTATAACTTCCTTTGCGTATCTTTCCACATACAAATAAGAGGTTGAAACGTTCGCGTGATCTAGCCTTCTTTTAACTTTGTAGATTGACATTAAAGAATCGTCTGCCTTGATTATGTCGGCTGCGCTTGTCTCTCTGAATAAGTGAGGCCATAAAGTTTCACTACAGCCTCTTACTATGTTAAAAAGTTCTCTGCCTCTCAAGTGTTCTTCTGGTATCATTCTGTAACTGCCAAACGTTGACTTTCCACTAGGCAACCAATATTTAGGAATTGGCTTAAGCGTTTTTAGATACTTAAGATAGGCTATAACATTCTTTGTTAGGGGGTTCGATAACTTGAATGTCTTTGTTTTTGGAAATTCCTTTTTGGGCTTTTCTACGATAACATGGCTCAAGTCGTTTCCACATTTAGAACAGAATTGAGCGTTCTTATTATTTCGTGTCGGTTTAGCTGTTCCGTTCTTATCCGCGCCGGTGAAACAGAACGGACATTCTTTATACTGCCTAAGTTTCTTTTCCAGAATAAACGTTACATCTAACAAGTCGTTGTCTATTTTGAAATACTCCAGGGGAATATTCCCAATTTCACCGCGCCGTTTACCTGACAATCTGAATAGGCTTAGAACGGCTACAGCTCTTAGACTAAAATATTCGTTCGGTATTTGTTTGGCTACTTCTAAAGCGTCTGCTAGTTCTTGGCTGCCTATTACGGTTTCTCGGCCTTCTCTTAGCTCGCCTCTAACATTCGTCATTTAAACCAGTCTTGCCTCTTTTCTTTTCAAACTTAACGCTTTCAAGTGGGCTCTGTGCCTTATGGCATTCTAAGCAAAAACCACATTCGTTTAGGTTCTCATTATGTAAGGCTACTTGCTCAGAGATTGTGCTTTTAGAACGGTTAAGTTTGGCTGCAGTTGTTCCCATGCTATTAGTTTCTTTATAGCTCTCCATGATCTTAACGTGCTCAAGGATTGAAACGTTGAAACCTTGATTTTTAGCGCCTTCTAAACGGTTAACATCTATTCCTAACTGTAGCATGATATTATCGCGTTCCTCTTTATGCCATGTTGGATAAGCGAATTTCCCAAAACCTATGTTTCCTTGACTTGTAAGAGTTACAAATACATCGGGCTTTAATTTCATCATCGACATAGGCTTAACAAACTTATACAAAAAGCCTAGATCCTTTGGCAACCCGATTGAACCTAACCGCTTGAAAAACACATAATCGCTAACATCGCGAATTTCCTTATCCAATGAAGTCCATCTCAGAGTATCAACACAAATAGCAAGGCCGCTATGCCTTGCTTCTCTTAGCATCATTATGAAATCGGCTTTAGCCATATCAGAATCTTTAACGATCTGAAGCCTTGAGTAAATCATGTTCGCGGCTTCTCTGATAACTACACACCAGGGCTCAGTCCAATAAGTTCTTGAATCCCATAGCAAACTTGTGATTTGTTGCAGTGCTTGAAAATACTCACGGCTTGAATTATAAAAAGCGTAAGTTGTCACTATTACCTCAAACTTCTCAAAGTCGGCTAAAGTTAATTTGTTAACGTTTATCTGCGCTTGCGGTGCTGCTACTGTGACGTTTGGGCCTACGATAAAGAGCACTTTTTTAAATGGGCTTGAGGGTCTACACCATGCTAAGTTTTCTGAATCCTTACTCGAAAAAATATCGATAACTTTAGGATAACGTGAAGCAATACTCTCTAGTAGGCTGCTTTTGCCTGCTCCTCGCATTCCTAATACTAAGTATGTGTTGGGTCTTTTGAAATCTATTTTTTCTGCGCCTCTTAGCCACTTGAGGCTTATGTCGGGGATTAAAAAAGGGGGTTCTGTTAGCGTTATAGTTTATCTGCCTCTTCGTTTGGGTCTATTCCATTGTAATTGCTCGAATCTTTCAGGTAGCTTTCATGTAGAAACTTCCAGATTTTAGACATGATATTTCTAAGTCTCTGGCGACTTAAGTTAGCGTTGTACTCATTTGATAACTCCTTAATCTCAGTTACAAAGATTTTCTCTTGTTCTTCTTGCCTGAGACTTTGTAAGACTCCTAAGATGCTTTGACTAAGTTGATAAATTGAAGGGTCTCCAGCGTAGTAAGGTCTAAAAACAAAAGGTTGAATTTCTCGCATTTGCCAAATAATTACATTGGTAAAATTCTTTTGTGGGTCTGCTTTGAAATCAAACTTTCCTTCGTTCTCTTCTTTGCTCATATTTTCTTACCTTCTTTTTATTACTTCACTTTTTGTTGTCTAAACAGGGGTATTTGTTGTTAAACTTGTTACATCGGAATGATGTTTCTCTAAACATTTTATTTTACCTTCCTTTTTTGCATGAATGGCAGAATGTTATCGCTAGAGTTTTCTTGTAACCGATTACCCATTTCTCCAACTTCTGCCATCTGATCACTAGGGGTATAGTATTTTTTCTTTGTCATATTATCGCCTCCCTAGTCGCCTCATTCGTTGATCGTGTTCCTTTGCTTGTCTGTCAGTGTCATGGTGTCGTTCGCATAGGAGTTTGTAGTTGCTTTGGTGAGCTGCTACATCTGCCACTTTTTGCTTTCTGTCTCTGCTTCCGGTTCGGCTTATCGGTGTGCTTTTGACGTGAGCAAACTCTAATCTTGATAAGCGCCTTTCGCCGCAATTTCTATGTTGACATCGCCCACCCATCTCTCTTTTCAATTCGGGGATTCTTTTTTTAACCCATTTGTTAGGGCCGTTAGTCATGGTTGTAAGCCTCTTGGAGTTTCAAACCCATTCCATAAAGGGCTTTGATAGTTACGTGCCTCTGATTTTATAGCGCCATATTTTTCGGGGTGAATAGGAACTTTGTGTGGTTTTTGGCATTTTGCCGTGCTAGATTCAAAAACAAAAACTAAATGCTCCATTAACGGATATATTCCCCTGGTTTTCTTTGTTTTTCTAGCTTGGCTGCCGTGTCAAAATATCGCTTTTCAAAACATTTTTCCCTTAGCTGAAGATTGATTATTTTCTCATAATTTTGTTCTGCATTGCTCTCTTTTACCCAGAACTTTAACTTCATTCTTTTTTCTCCTTTCGTTCTGGTTCTTCCTTGTATTTCTGATTGTAAGTTAGCGGCTTGCCTTCTTGCCATAAATTTAAGGCTGGTTTTCTACGCTTAGCTTTCATTTTTTCACAGCCTTCTCTTTTACTCGTTGTTCGGCTTTTTGATCGCGCCAATATTTTCTTAATTGAGCATTTGATTTTGGCATTCTTATCTGATTGAAAAATTAGCAAGTTAGCTTATCAATACCGTATAATGATTATAAGAAAGTCTAAGAAAAAGTCTAAGAAAGCTCTAGGCTCAGGAAACCAAGAGGCCGTACTTACTCACTATCGCCTGCCATTGCGTATAATGAGATTCATCAAGAACAGAACCCATGTTGATCAAGGATAGATACGTCTGCGCATCTTGATATTCTTCAGAAACAGAATTCATGACCTTACCGTCTTGGATGACAATGACGTAACTCGGATTGGATGGTAACTTGCCCGCTCCAACATAATCTCCATGCCAATCAGTGATAATTGACGGGGTTGTAGATTCGACAAATGCATATCCAGAGTAGTAAGCATATTGGGCTGGACATGTTATTCCAACGGCTGCATGATTCTGTGAAGGGAATTCCAAAATTGAGCAACCGTACCCAAGTTCGCGGAGAAGGCAAACAAGTAACATTGATTTTTGTTCACAGACACCAGTGTTTGTGTAAAGAACTTCGTATGGATATTTGGAATTAATACTGTTGGTTAAAACTCCATTCGAATCATATGGAATGTTTTGGACAAGACTGATAGCTATCCGCGCTTGATCATCTTCATTAGGTGTCCTTGCTTCAATGTATTTTGCAAGATTATGCAGCTCACCCTGCTCGACCCTTTCATTGACGTATCTTAGAGTCACAATTCGGGTGATTTCCTCGGGGCTTGGTTGCTGCCCAGCATAGTAAGAGACGGTTGAATCTTCCGAAGATACTAAGTAATCATACATACCCTGATAAACAGTAAAAGTCATTTCCGAGGATACTCCTCTCAGTGTGTAGTGGTAATGCATTATTTTTGGGTTGACAAGCAGATTCTGTGGTGTAACGGGTGGGGCTTCAGTTGGAGTTGGAGTTGGAGTTGTTAGCGTAAAATTCGTTGTATAAGATGGTGTTTTTTGAGGTATGGAGTTAGAATTAATGGATAAATCGTTAACTGCATAAGCCAAAATAATTGATGCTATTATAATCCCGATAACAAGAGCAAAAGCAACTATAGCTTTTTTACCTCTCGACTTACTTTTACTTTTATGAACCCTAAAATAATTGTATGGAACAGCCCGATTTTGACCGTATTCTAATCCACAATTCCAACACCTGAAAGTAGCCCATTCTGCACTATACCTGACTATATCGCTGCCGTCACAATGGCATTTAGGACATGAACCTACCTTTCTATTTTCTTCTTTAAACAAAGCGGTACTACCTCAGAGTCCTTGACAAAGCGTTTATTCGTTATTGAACGTTTTAGCATTTATAACTTACGAAAATCATCTAAAAAAATTAAGAGTTGACAGCTTTTTCTAACTCAGATAAATCTGCTATAATCTTATTCGTTAAAGTATTGCACCTGTCAGGACTATTTTTCTTGAATTGTGCTAACCGGTAACGACTCCGCATAAGACTATTCCAACCTTTCCTTTTAGTTGTTGAAGTGTCCACAAGCAAAGAAGGCAACTTACGCTTAACACGATCAGCACTAACCAATTAGCAAAACTCCAAAAAAAGAAAAAAAGGATAGTTAAGCTGAAGAAATCGGTTAAATCGCCAATAATATCGCCCAGAATCGCAAGAGTGAGCTACCTCGGCACATAACCTGAGATACCACATCAAACATGAAATGAGGTATTTTAAAGTTTTCTGAAGCTTTCTTTCGTCGCTCAGATGCCTAAGAGTGCAAAGTGGTTCATTAGAATATAGCCTGCTAATGCACTGCCGAAAAAGCAGGCGAAAATCAGGAAGCCGTCGTGCTTGTGCTCTTCAAAGTGGTCGTATTCGTTCATTAGCATTTCACCGATGCTAATGTTTAAGCGTTTGGCAGGTAAAAGGTTTTATGAAGGCAAACTAATTATTGACAATTCAAAAACATTGGGCCGTTAGTCTAGCTGGCTAGGACGTCGCCCTCACGCGGCGAAGATCACCGGTTCAAATCCGGTACGGCCCATTTTCATAGTTATTTTGCTGTAAATTCAAAAAATCCCTCCCCCTCCCTGCGCCTATTTTATATGCTTTTTTTTGGGTTATTTTTCTTAAATAGGCACAATTTTGGTTTATTTGCTTAAGCGCGTTGCTGGTAAAAACGAGCAAGAGTGGGCTGCTGGGATTTGAAACTGCTTACGTTGCTTTGAAATCAGTTTATAACCTTTACAGACCTCATCATCATGCTTGAAGGATTTGCAGAAAATTACCCCGAGGGAGCAATTCTTTTATCTGCCCATACGATTGTACTGTCAATGAGAGTGTGTGCATTGGCAAGAACACGTTTTTCCTTCTTAACCATAATCAAAGCTGCGATATTTTTGCTCATGGTAGCAACAGTCTCATCTCCGCTCGTTTTTGCATCATCACCTACTTCGGGTTACGTTCAATATACCATGACCCTGAGCGGGATCCAAATCGGCTCAAACTCCCCAAATACCTTCACACTCAATGAATCCGCTCAGCCCACTGGCCAAAGTGGATTCGTCACAATCGCATTAGCCTTATTCTCAAACGAAATGAATTTTAGCTATTCGAGAAGCATGAACTCCAGCTCTCTTCCAGAAATCTTCCCATATCTCTCAGGACTTGCAAACCAGTCCTTTACATATCAGACGCAGGGAATGTCAATATCAGCGAACATTGCCAACACTGGCAACGTTCAAGTCAACTTCAACGGCACAAGTTATCAAGCAACAAACTATCAACTCGCCTTGTCAGCAACAAACACCACAAGCCAGAAACCAATTGCTGCTACCGGCACACTCATCAGCATGCCTTCAGGTCTTATTTACTCTCTCCAAGTTTCGATAAGCGGAATAAACGGGACGCCCCAAGTAACCGCACAGCTATTGTCCACAAACCTTTCTCTAACAGCCCTTCCGAACAATGTAAACGTGGTAGGCGCCTCATTGGTTGGTGGAGGAGTAATTGCTGCGGTAGTAATCGCAGTTCCCACGATCTTAAAAGTGAAACACAAAAACCAATCAGATGCTTCTTCCACTGTTGAAAAAACTGAAACTCCTCAAAATAGTGACAAACCAAAAGATAGCGACCAAGAAAAGCCTTCGTACTGGGTCGACTAACTAAACTATATAGTTGAAACGTCTCAAAAGAAGGAGATTGTCGAAATGGGCGCCGCTAATTCATCAGACATAATTGAATTCCACAATGCGGTCAAAGACTACGGAGGCGGCAAAAAAATTGGACCAGCAAACCTCAACGTAAGAAAAGGCGAGGTTATGGGTTTCCTCGGTCCAAATGGATCAGGGAAAACCACCTGCATTCGACTAATTTTGGGACTTATCCGCGCAACTTCAGGCAGTGTCGAAGTGAACGGCTTTGACCCCTTCTCGAAACATAGGGAAGCTCTAAAGGGCGTAGGATATTCGCCGGAGTTACCTAACATTCAGACTTTCCTTACACCCAGAGAGCTTCTCAATTTGGTCTCACACGAACTTCCAGGATTTGCAAGCAGCGCGTCAAGACGTGAGGAGATCACCCGCGTCCTCGAAGTGGTCGGCTTACAAGAGTATTCAGATACAAAGGTCGGCAAACTTAGCAAAGGCATGGTTCAGCGACTCAGCGTTGCCCAAGCACTAATCGGCTTACCAAAAACTCTGATTCTCGACGAACCCATGATCGGATTGGATCCTGCAGGTTCCGCCCACTTCAGAGACGTCTTCAGAGAATTCACAACGAACGGAAACGGGACAGTGTTCCTTTCTTCGCACATCATGAGCGAAGTTGAAGCTCTCTGCACTTCTGTCGCGATTGTCCACAAAGGAAGCATTCTTATCCAGGGACCAGTAGACGAAGTCATCCGGAAAGTCCTAAACTACTCAATTATTTTCCTAGAAATAAGTGCCCTTAATTCTGAAACACTGCAGCAGCTACAAAAAATTCCAGGGGTTACTGAGATCAACCCTTCTAGCAAAAACAACTCTGGGGAGTTAAACGCCATTGAAATCAAGGTTCTTAACCAAGATGAAGATATCAGGCCAGCAATCTCAGACCTCGTAGTAAAATCCGGAGCCAAGCTCTACTCCATAAGGCAAGGAGAGAACATGCTTGAGCGGGCATATTTATCGGCGCTGAAAGCAAAGGACGGCGACAAGCACTGACCACAGCAGAAGTCATTCTAACATTTGCCCAATATGAAATCAGACGAGCAATAGCGAGAAAAAAAGTCTTAGCGCTCGTCGCATTCACCATACTTCTAGGCATACTCCCGTACTATGCCCTTTCAACAGCAGGAACAACTCTAATTCCAAATTCAGTCTACCCTTACATCTGGATAGTTGGCGTCTTCACCGTTCAACCCCTCTTCCTAAACTTCACGGCCATCCTTATCGCCGCCGGAGCAATGTCTGAAGAATACGAACAAGGAACGGCGGAACTACTTCTCTCAAAACCTGTGCGACGCCGCGACTACTTCATTGGCAAGTTCCTAGGTGGATACCTCCTCTTCCTCGCGATACTTACTCTAGACGTTTTCCTATCTGTAGCCTCAGCGTTCACATTCTTTGGCGCTCAAAACAGCCTCGGCATTATACCTGGACTCTTCCTAACACAGGCATTCTCAGCACTGGTCTTCTATTCCCTCGCATTCATGCTCGGTGAACTAATCAGAAGATCATCCCTCGCGTACATCTTCTCCTCAGCCATTTTCTTCTCAAGCTTCATCATAAGCACATTCCTGGGACTTATCTACGAACTAACAGGAAAGGCAATCTACAAAACCGTCCAAATCTATCTACCCACCTCCCCAGCTTCCTCGTTACCAATTCAATACGCGATCCCAAATCTCCCCGCATCTCTAACTCAGGTCTTGGCGAGCACGCGTATCATTTCCACCGTCACAATTGTTCCCACAATTGGACTTTCGATCGAAATCCTGCTAACCTATACACTCATAGCAGTGGCCATCGCTGCAGCCTACTTCCTAAGAGCTGACATTTCCAGAAAACTCAGCTAATCTACGAAAATTCTTGCCTAATTTTGAAAAAAACAAAAAATGAAAAATGAAAGTGTAAAAGTTTACTCGTAAATTGGGGCTAGAATCCCCCTTTCAGCGCTTTAGTTTTTGAACCCAGTTCAGTAAGGGGGATAGGCAGCCTCAAACTTTGATTAAAATCTGCAAAGATTAGCCTTATTCAATGAGTTTTGAATTAGGGACTCATACCGTGTAGCGCCTGTGTAAAAAATCAGAATTGCTTTCGAAACTTGCAACATAAGTGTGAAAAGCATCTGTCTCGTCGCTTATTTTTTGCGTGCGAATTTGCAATTTTCTGGAATTCAATCGAGTTTTCACACAGACTCTGTAGGGGTTAAGTCCGGTACGGCCCGCCAGCCACTTTTACCGCTTGTAATCTTGAATGGAAATTTTTTTTAGTGATTTTAGTATCGAAAAGCGGTGTTTTTTCTAGCAGACATTTCTTGAAGTGGCGTTAGTCGTGCTGGCAGTCCTTTTGATTTTATATTCTGACCATGACCTTGACAATTTTATCGTTGCACAAACCCCAGCGGATTGCAGACGAACGGCAACATCACGATTACTGACGAAATAGGCGAAAATAATCAATCAACCTTTACTGTTGCGGCGGTAATTGAAGTGTTGTCCGTCGCTTTACTCGCAGTAACCTTGTTCTACGGCATAAACCACCGGCATCCAGAACATTAAACCGGCAAGTCCGCAGCCAATTTCTGACTTAAACGACTTGTTACGGTAAGCGCCGATAAATCTTCCATTCTTTCGACAGAAAAAATTTCTTTTTCACACAAATTCAGCCTATAAATAGAGTGGGTAGGTCAACTGAGAGAGCCTTAAGTTGATGCTGTGTCGGCACAGTCACAAATTGTTAAAAGCAGTCAAACCGCAGATGATACTAGCACAGTTAACCCTTTCTTTAGGAGGTGCAATTTATGCCTGACACATCCGTAAACATCACTGAGAAGCTACAGAAAATCGGCCAAACCGCCCAAGACTACAAAGACGCCATCGTTAACCAGTTCAAGGACATGGAAGTTGAAGTTAAAGACTGGAACTTCTCAGTTGGAAAAATGGAAAAAGAATACACAGTTGAAGTAAACCTTAAGCTTGGCATTCGCTCAAAAAAAGCTTAAGAAAATCCTCAGGTTAACCTGAACCCCTTTTCTTTCAAAATATGCTAAGTGATTGGTTGGTTCCAATAGCAAATTTTCAAGTAGCTTTCCTGTAGCGAATATGCTGGGTCACCGCAATTGGATGTCTATTTCCATAGGAATGTTACATAGCACCAAAACAGATAAAAACGTGGTTATGCATCCATCACAACGAATTAACACAAGAGGATAAACACATGCCATCCGAAATTACTGATGTTGATAAATTCGTGGCCATGAGCGCCAAAGCAAAACAGTGCCAGGTTAAAAGGCTCAAGGACACCGTAAAATTGAAGTTGCGCACAACCAGCCAACTCTACACCTTAAAGATTGAGCCGTTGCGGGCAGACGAAATCATAAAGAAGCTGCAGTGCACAATCGTAGAAGAAGAAAAATAATTATTTTTTTCAACTGCTCTTTTTGTTTATAGCCCCTTATTTAAGGCTAAACGGTGATTTACGGTCAGCCTGCCCCCTGTCAGATGCTTTTGTTTCCATACTTGTTGTAGTGGACAAAATCGGCAATGTCACGGCGGACTCTGAGGTATTTACTCGATCCTGTTGGATAGCCCAGGCGGCAGGTATATGCAATCTTTAGCTGTTCAGGGATGAATAGAATCTGTTTAACCTGTTTTTCCACTGGAGGCGCCGCGAAAGAACTGAGAAGCTGAAGGCATATTCCCAGGGACTGAGCCATAAGCCACATGTTCTCCATCACGCATCCAAGACTCATGAACCCTAAAACGTCGCCTTCAGACGCAGGCGCCCTCTTTTGCGGGTCATAAACCACGATCAGAAGGCAGGGGCTCCCTCGAATGGATTGAGTCAGCGCCATTGATGTGCTTTCTCGGGCTACTTCAGCCATTTTCGAGGGATCCACCCATGCGGGAGGAAACATGGCGCCTAAAATACCCGTTTTCTTTTCTAACAGTTCCTCCTTTGAGAACGACAGCTGCTCATAGTTTTCCCTGAGGAATACTTCTGAAATCTGCGATTTCACATTTCCAATTACCTCTAAAACCTCGCGGTCGTCAACCACGACGATAGAGAAGTTCTGCATGTTGTGGGCTGTCGGTGCCCATCGTCCAGCGTCCAAGATTTCCTTTAAATCTTCTTTTGAAACCTTCCGATTCTGATCAAAAGGCACTCTTGCAGACTGCCTTTCTTGAATTATCCGGTGGACCTCATTCATCATTATTCATCTCCAATTTCTAAAACCGCTCTAAAACGAAAACATTAACTTGGATTACTTTCATAAGAGCCATAAAACTTACTCATTCTGCCTAACTGCCCCTGAATATTTAAACATGCGTTTTCCCATCGGATTGAGGTCGGTATACAGAAGCATCTCCCAAACATCCAAAACATCCCCAGATGCCTCTGAAACTCTATCAAAAGACCAAAATCATCGAACCATTACGAACCTTATATATACGTGCAGAGCACCCGACAGAAAAATCAGCTCGCAACCGGAGTTTATACTCCAAAACCCTTTCACAGGCACAAGCGGTGCCGCTGGCCGCGGTGCTTTGAATTCTTTGCAGAGATAAAAACGTTAAAGCAACAAAATTTACTGGAAAATTCGGAACCTATACCCCCTCTTCTTGACTATTTTAAGTTTCTTGTGCATCAATTCTGCAAAAAATGCAATATCTTGGTGAGCAGATACCGCAATTGGCCGGCTACAGACTGGAAGCAGGCGCTTCCAATTGACCTGAAGGACAGTGTTGTCGCAGAAACTGGTGGAGTTCTCAGCTGAATTTGCCTGATTGCAACCAGAAACGAATTTTTTAATCCCGAAAAATCTCCGAACATACATTTTTTACATTAAAAAGGTAAAAAAACGCAATAGGTTTTGGTGAAAGTGAGATAAAGCTGTTCAAACGACCATGGAGCCTGTCGCTTTTTGAAGTTGCGACCAGCGAAGGAAGGCAAGTTTTAAATTTTCAGAAAATCAGGGAAAGGTTATTTCACCGGTCGGGGCAATAGGTTTTCAACCAATGGGCAAAGGTAGGCGTTTGAAGTGGCTTTGGAGGAGATTGAATTGGCTGAGGGTGTTTCAGAAGTGTGTTTGGGGAATGCTTTTGTATACGGTTCTTCAAGATCAATCCAAGTTGCGCCCCAATTTCTGATGCAGTTGGCAGTTTCTTGCATCTTTCACGTTAACTTTCAAGAGGGCTGGCTATGAGTGTTGAGCGGAATCTTGTAATTTCGCTTCTAAAATTGACAAAAGAGGGACCTGTTTTAATTGAAAGTCTCAATAAAGACGCCAAGATACCCTCAGCGGTTACGTTAAAGTTGCTGGATAAACTGCAAACCGAAAACCTCATCTACCTAAAACCAGGCGCCGTCGAAGCCATCAGCAAAAGCAGGCTCACACTGGCCGTTAAAGCTGTCTCCTTAGGCGCAGACATTGAGCAAATCAGCAATTTACTCTGCTGGCAGGAGTTTGAAGAAATCGCCGCCTTAGCGCTTAAAACCAACGGCTACGTCGTGCAGAACAACGTGCGGTTCAAGCATGAAGATAAAAGGTGGGAAATCGACGTGGTCGGTTGCAAAAAACCCTTAGTCATATGCATCGACTGCAAGCATTGGCAACGGCGGTTTGCGTCGTCGGCTTTGAAAAGAATCGTCGATTTACAGGCACAGCGGGCCAGGGCTTTAGCGGATTCCCTCCCAAACATTGCAGCAAAACTTGAATGCGCGAAATGGGAAAAAGCCAAGTTTATCCCAGCGGTGCTCTCCTTGATTCCAAGCACCTACAAATTCTACGACAGCGTTCCAGTGGTGCCCGTTCTGCAACTCCAAGACTTTATCTGCCAGTTGCCAGCTTACACGGAAGAACTCAAGTTTTTCCCTAAAAAATTCGCGAGTTTAACTCATGATTTTAAGGATTGAAGTTTTCGCCATCTTAAACGCGGGGTAGAGACTTAAAATGAAAGTGGCTAACAGGGCTGAGATGAGCCAAAAAGCGATTATTGCGATAGTTGTGGCTGTTATTATTGGATTAGACATCAAAATCAGCGAAGTAACGATTAGTCCAAGGGATATTCCTGTCCCAAAGCTGGAAAACAATACAATGGCGCACTGAATCGCTGAAATACTGATAATTATGGCTGGTTTGGCCCCTACAGCCCGCAATATTGCGAATTCTTGATGCTGCTCATCCACAGACAACATCATGAAACCCACCAGGCAAATTGCTGCTGATACCAAAGTAAAAATCGGCAGAAGCATAATCGTTTGCCAAGTTGAAGATAGAAAAACGGTGTTCTGTTCAACCACTGGTCCTAAATCGAACACTTCTAAGTCGTAACCCGATGCTTGAACCATACTTCTTACCGCGCCAATGGATGAGTTGCGGTTAGCGGAACTTCTGAGTTGAACCAGCACCAAATTATCTTCATGAAGCCCTGTTGCATTCTGCAGGCTCTCGATAGGCACGTAGGTGACGTAGCCGTTGTTCAGGGGATCAACGCCCACCCCGACGATTTTAAAAGTAACATTCTCGAAGCCAACTCCTTCCATCAGAGGATTAGACAGGCTGATTCCATTGTTTGCGTTAGGCACATACATGGTTTCAGCGAGTGAATCTCCAACAACAGCCTCCATAGACGTACTGTTGCTTAGAAAACGCCCCTTAAGCGACCAAGAACCAGTAGAGACACCAGAATTTAAGCCTACTACTATCGATTGACTTTCGCGGTGACCGCCGACAAACTGAATTTGAGAGCTGTCTTGGCCCAATTCGAAGCCGGGAACTTCCTTAACCGTCTCCGCTAAAACCAGCCGCGGATCAACCGCTTCAACTGTGCTCAGTGTTTTAAGTTGTTCAATAAGTGTTTGTGGAACTGCCAATTGAGGGTCTGAATAGTTAAACACGGTGTTTTCCTGGGTTTTTGAGAACTTTAACAGCTGTGTCCTGTACTCGTTTATCATTGTGCTTTGGGCTATTGCAATGGTGTCTTTGCCGACTGGAGTTTCAATCGATGAAATTGTGGTGTCCCTCGCGATTGTTCCACCTGCAATAGAAACCGTTAACAGAATAATCACAATTGAAAGCAGAAAAACGATGCGCAGGCTTGCTGATTGACGCCGATATAGGCTTCGAAGGGCGATACGCAGAGTTATCGCTCTCCTTGACAGGGGCTTATGCTTGGTTTCGCCCGTTAACCCGTAATAGTTCACTGGTGAAAGCGCATCTATAGCGGACATATTAGCGGCTTTAAGGATGGGCCGTAAACCAAAAAATAGGGAAAGCACAAAAAAAGCCACAAAAACCAAGGGAGCAAACCAGAAATTCGGTAACGTATAAGCGGAAAAAACAAGATTAGCAGCCGCAAAATCCATTAAAAACCCAAATATTATACCAAGTATGCAGCCGGCAACGGTTACTGTTAGGAGTTCTGTCATAAAATAGCCTGCGACGAGGCTGTTTGGACAACCAGCCGCTTTTATGAGGCCGAAATCATGGGTTCTCTGAGATAACATCAAGAAAACAATGAAGGAAGTCAACACAGCGCCGATGACGAAAATCAGGACACCGATAAATAGGGTAAATTGGCTAAAGACAGCGTTCAACCCTACCGTCAGAGTGTCTGATGTGGATGCAATACCCACTCCTAAACGGTTACTGAACAACAGAAGAAACAACGTTGACGCAACACTCAACATTAAAATGCTGATTGTTAAGCTTGTCTGCAGCCTTCGCCGCATCAAATCGTTGATTGGAAAACCTGCGCTATTCATCTTTATCCGCCAGTTTCCCCTCATCTAACCATAAAACTTGGTCCGCTAAATCTCTAATCGCCATGTCATGGGTGGAAACAATTACTGTTTTTCCATTAGACTTTAAGAGCTGGAACACCTGCAGAATTTTCTGGGCATTCTTCAGATCCAAGTTGCCTGTGGGTTCATCTGCCAGAATCACATCTGGGTCGTTCGCTAAAGCCCTGGCGAAGGCAACCCGTTGCTGCTCGCCGCCACTCAACTGCGCCGAGAAATGGTGTGCTCGATGCTCCAACCCCACCGTTTTCAGGAGATCACTTACTCTTTGCGCAATCTCAGCAGGCGGTTTTCGTGTCCACTCCATGGGAAAAGCCACGTTTTCCTCCACCGTTAACGTGGAAACCAGGTTGTACGCTTGAAAAACAAAGCCTACATGGCTGCAGCGAAAATCGGACAGGAAATTCTCGTCTTTATCTGTCAAATCTTGCCCTGCGAAAAAGATTTTTCCTTCGGTAGGTCGATCAATCCCGCCCAGGATGTTGAGTAGAGTGGTTTTTCCTGAGCCTGATGGACCACATATAACAGTAAAGCTGGCTCGGGGAATTTGAATACTTATGTTTTTTAGGACGGTGATTTTTCTGTCGCCAACCTGAAAAACTTTAGTTAACCCCTGCGTTGACACAACTATGCTTGCTTGCTCCGCCATCCTGCTCTTTCTCTCGATTATAGTTAGCCAGATGTTGCCTTTAAAGGAATAATATCCTTGAGGTACGGTCGTTTACCGCTACTGCATGTACCTGGTGTCTACGTTAAAGTTGCCTCTGTCACGTTTTAAAATCCTAACCTTGTCGGGAAGCTTGTTTTTTTCCCAGTCGCTCCAGCTGATTTCCTTGAAAAGCCACCTTTTGCCCAGGTGCGCGGCGACGATAGCGTGTTTGTTTTCGTTTCCTGTGGGAATTAACTGGTCGAGAAAACGGAAAAGTTTGTCGATTTGAACTCTTGGAAAGTAGGCGTAGTAGCTGGCGTTTTTTACTTCAAACGCGTACATGTGTTTGCCTTTCCGCGCCATTACGTCGGGCAGTGGGTTGAGGCTTGGGTTGCTTACTGGTACTCGCACGGCGTTGTAGCCTTTTTTTTGCAGGAGTTTGACTAAGACGGTTTCGCTGTAGAAGCCTCTTTTGCGCCAGCGCCTCAGTTTGATTCGGTCGATCTCGGTGGTCAACGTTTTTTCCTTCTTGATTGAGTGTATCTATCGGGCTCTTGGGATAAAAATTGTTCCTCAGGGGACACAAAAATTCTGTTTGGGAGATGCTTCTGTATTCGCTTAACTGGGGCAGGTGATGCTGGAGCATGCTGGTGATGGTTAAAACGTGCAGTATTACAAGCACAACTATATTCACAGATTAGGCATTCACCAACATCTACCTCTCAAAAATATCCATGGTTTAGACTACCTTATGCACTTGAAAAGTCACCGCTGGCTCCAACATACCCAAAAACAACGCTCCCTAAGAGACCAAAAAATCTACAACAACCATGCGGGAACACAAAAAACTCACCGCCGAAAGTCAAACTGCTCACTGTAGCAGACAAATTTTTACCCCGAAAAGTGTAAAACTTATTCAGTAAAAATTAACCACAAAACTATTCTATCAAGATCTGAAGAAAAAAAATCGCACCCCCAAATTCTCAGACATGAAACAGAGACGCAAATCGTCCAATCTGCCTCGACTGCCAAAATTTCCGCTCCCAGAATTTTTGCACTAAAACGCCAAAGTTTGCTGCCTTGCCCAAAAATGCGAAAAACCGCCGTTTTTTGTCGAAGGCTAGCCGAAAAAATAGGGGTTTGCTTCGCATGGAGATTTTCGGAGGTACTTATATGAGGCTCTGGTAATGTCCATGCCAGTCTGTTTAGCCTAAAGTGAATATGGCATAATTGAGTCGCTTTTACCATTTTAGCTGTAAATCTGGCGGTTAGATTATAGTTTCCATAGAAAAAAATCACGGTTTTTTGCATTAAGCTCATTTCGGAGCAAAACAACGGCTATAATTTTATCCAATGGCAAAACAAGCCCAATTGCAGGTTACTTGTTGAAAAAGGGCTTAACGGTTACCCGTAAAGTTTTTCAGCTAAACATTTTCTGCAAACTTGGTCCGAGTTAGAAAAATCCCAGTTTCACCGACAGGTTTTGCTTTAGAGCAGATCGTTTCCCGCACAGTAAAAAAAATAGGTCGTAGTCAAACCGTAATAGAATTTTTTTGTAGCTCCAGTTTTGCCGCCATCGCCGGAACCGGGAGAACTACAGCAAGGTTCAGAATTTTATGCTCTGACTGGTGGTGCAATAACCCCGATTGAAACCAGGGGAATTCCTTCTATCAGGTTTGGTATCACTAAAACTTTAGCGGCCACTTTTACTCGAAACCGCATTTGGGTAAAAATTTTTCAATTACTTTTCTCTTAAGGAAACTTGGGCTTGTTTTGCTTTCTTCTTTGAAGACAGCTGAAAGTAGGTGGTAATTTTATTAAAAAAAAGGGAAAATAGGTTAAGCGTTGGGTGTTCAGGTAGTTGGGTTTGGCCTTGTGGACCGCTTTGATTTTTTGTTTTAGTCACCACCGGATAAGCATTTTTGGTTAAATGGGTTAGAAAACGCCTGCGTTTTAGTCATGTTTGGCTGAAAGCGCAATATTGCTTGTGCCAAGCTTGCCTAAAACGGCTAATGTTCTGAGGCATGCTTGGATAAGAAACAACTTTAAGTGGGTTTAGTGAAATATGTATTACACCGCAAAAGAGTCATCACCGAACGCAACCAACAGAAAATCAGCAACGCAACCAGGAGCATTTCAGCAGTTTCCAGTCAAACGGGCAGCATGAACCACTCAAACGGGCAGCATGAACCACTCAAACGGGCAGCATGAACCACTCAAACTTTTCGCGACAACAGTTCAAAGGGAATGTGCAAGCTATGTCAGCTACCTGACCAGTGGCGTCCGTATACGAAAGCATCCCCCAAACCCACTTATTGCGGACAAAGTAGCGAAAACTTTTTCAGCAAAACAAGCCGATACAACAACTTGAACATCCAATGCCAAACTTCAAAGTCCACAACAAAACCTTCAAGTTTGCCACCCGCGGCGAAATCGACTTTGTAGACCTGTCTGATAAAATCCAGGAAGAAGTCGCAATCTCAGGAATCAAAAACGGCATCGTCCACGTCTTCGCTCCCCACGCAACCGGCATACTGATCCTAACAGAAAATGATGGCGCACTGCTCGAAGACATAAAAGTTTTTCTGGAAGAGTTGGCTCCAAAACACGGGGGCATACCAGCACCCGTCTAATGCGCATTTGCATCTGCGGTCCATGCTTCTTCCACCCGACAAAACCCTGCCGTTGGTTGAGGGACGGGTTGAGTTTGGGACGTGGCAGTAACTGCTCTTTGTTGAAACCGACATGTATCCCCGGGAAAGGACAGTTATTATCCAGGTCATGGGCGAATAAACTCTGTCCTAATCGACAAGGCTGTTTTAGATTTGAAGGCTGCCTTTGGCAAAGTTTGCGGTTTTCGCTTTTCGTATGCCCAAAAAGCGCAGTTAATGGGTAATTTTAACTATTTAATGATAATTGCGTAAGTATACACGTAGGTTTTTAGCTGTTTATGGTAAAAAGTTACAATTCGAAAAAATTTCGCATACTAAAAAAACCAACACGTTGCCATAAAGAAAGGAAAACAAAAAATGCGCCTCTTTACAATCAAACGCCAAGGCAAGAAGACACAAGCGGGAGCAAAATTATAAAAAATGTCCAATAACGCAGCAACATAAATCTAAAAAAGTCAAAACCACCCACAAACCACAAAAAAAGAGTTAAAAAACCGTTCCCAAGCGATATCTTAGGCAGTTTTACCCTTCAGCAAAACCAATAAACCAAGGCACCGACTTTCAGCCAGTAAAACCCAAGCTCTGCACCAAAGTTACCGACCGTCAACGAAAAGAAACGGAGAAAAGGGTCTCTGCAGTGAACCCTGAATTTTTTTTAAAATGTTCAGCTGCATGATTATATAAAGTTCGCGGCAGTTCGAAAAAAATTACCTACCGCTCTGTTCGAATCCTTTTTGCTGATCCCTTGGGGCGCATGCGCGCTTTCTTCTTAACTTGTGCTCTCTGCATAGGCTTCTCCTCTAACCCGTCAGGCTGCGTCTCCTCTATGGGCAGCACGTCCACGGCATCTGAAAAATCGTCACCCGTAGCCTGCGCGGCGCCGTTTGCAAGCATCGTGGCAATGGCGGCGTCCACGTCGCCTGGGTTCACGTTTATGCCCAACGTTGCATCCATGAGCACCACCGTTTCAAAGCCAAGCTTGCATGCATCGAGAGCAGTGTTGACGACGCAGTAATCCGTCGCCAACCCGCCTACAAACAACCGTTTTACACCAAGCCGCTTCAACTCGGTAGCCAGGATTGTGCCGTCAAAAGCAGAATAACTTTCACGTTTAGGGTCTGTTGCCTTAGAAATTACCACAGTGTGCTCCGGCAGTTTGAGGTCGGGGCTGAACTTTGCGCCGCCTGTTTCCTGAATGCAGTGAGGAGGCCATGAACCTCCCTGCGTGTTAAAGGACACGTGGTTTTGGGGGTGCCAATCACGGGATGCCAAGATGTTCGCTTTGGATGTTTTGAAACGTTGGATGTAGTCGTTGAGGACAGGGATGATTTCGTCACCGCCTTCAATGGGCAAGGCGCCGCCGAACAGGAAATCTTTCTGGATGTCGGTTATTAATATGGCATCTGTTTCTTTTACAGTATAGTTTTTGCTCACTTACGTCACCATTTTCAAAAAATTTTGGGGTAAAACCTAATTTAACTAACGGTAAAGGTATGGATAAACTTTTTTACCCTACGCTGAGGAGCCATGGAAAACTAATTAAGGCTTCCTGAGACTATGTTGACGGTGAAACTATGGCGAGTTTAGCGTATGTTCTATTCAAGGTGGCTTCGGGAAGCGAAAGAAAAGTGCCCAAAAACTCACCGAGTTCATGGAAGTTAAGTGGGCAGACATTGTTTTCGGCGAATACGACGTGATTGCAATTTTGTCGACGGATAGCATAGAGAAGCTGGAGGAGTTTGTCTCGAATATCATCAGAACCGTGCCAGTGTGCTTGTTACTTCAACGATGATTATTTCGAGGGAGTACAAGGGCAAAGACGACCGACCAAAGGACAAGTAGCTTTTTTTGTTGATTTTATTTTCTCAGGAATATTTTAGCGGGAGCCCTTTTTGCTAGGAAATTTCGTAAGCCTTCGTGACTCGTAGCCCAAAAAACAAACGGCACTATGGATAATTAAACAGGTTTACTGCACTTTCTCCAATGTCTAACGCAAATTTTTAACTTTTAAATGTAAAAAATGGGTGTTCGATTATTTTTCGTTCACCAAAATTCGGTAACACAACCTCTTCAGCCAATCCCGCAAAGAAAATCAGAAGGAAGGCACCGCTACACCAGTTTGCAAACCTCGTGTAAGAGCAGAGCTAAGCAAATCAATCATCTTAAGGAGCATCCGTCTGACAAGAACACCTCCTAAACTCAGAAAACAACCCATGAAGCTTGAACACGGTTAAAACCTACAACTCCAAGTTCAATTTCCGTTTGTTTTATAGCTTTACCCGCTGTTACAGGGTCTTAGAAACGGAGTTGGACGGTTATTCGCAGATGAACTGGGGGTGATAGCCACATCTAAGGTTGCCAGTTGCTGGTTAAGCGGTTTTCGCGATTATTTTTCACCTTGCCGTTTTTACGTATATATAAAGTTCGGCAAGTTTCGATGTTTTCGCATTTTTCCGCCAAGTTTGAATTTGATTGAGGGCGAAAAAGTGTGTTGGGCGATGCTTTTGTATACGGCTCGAGGATAGCCTTATTTCCCAACGGACAATTAACATATCAAGACCCCAAAATGCAACCCAAAAACAAGAACCCAACCATAACCAGCCGCGAAATGCGAGCCCTGGAAGCCAACGCACAGTACTTCGGCGTAAGCCTGCTTCAACTGATGGAGAACGCTGGACATAGCGTCGCCCAAGAAACCATAACACGCTTCCAGAAGAACAAGAAAGCCGTGGTTTTCTGCGGTTTAGGCGGAAATGGCGGCGACGGTTTTGTTGCAGCACGTCATCTTTTGGCTGTGGGTTTTGGGGTTACTGTGGTTTTGGTGGGCAGGAGCCGCGATATCAGCCATGAAGCGGCACGTGGCAACTGGGGTATTCTTGAGTCATTGCAGGGCACGGTTGCTTTGCTTGAAGCGGCAGACAGTTCACTCATACCTAAAGTGGACGCCGACATAGTGGTCGATGCCTTGCTGGGAACAGGAACTAAAGGAAAATTAAAACCGCCGATTTCCAAAGCAGTCGATTACATTAACAGCTTAAACGGATTCAAGATTGCCGTCGACGCGCCAACAGGCATCGATTCAGACACTGGCGAAGTACTAGGCACAGCCGTAAAAGCAGACCTGACGATAACGTTCCATAAAGTAAAGCCTGGTTTGGAGAAAGCTAAGAAATACGTTGGCGAACTTGTCGTAGCCGATATCGGTTTGCCCGTGGAGATGGAGCGGTTTGTGGGTCCAGGTGACGTTTCACTGGTCACTAAAAATCGGAACCCAACGTCGCATAAGGGCGATTTTGGTCGGCTACTCGTTATCGGCGGAAGCGAAGTTTACTCTGGCGCTCCAACGCTGGTTTCGCTGGCTGCCCAGAGAACGGGAGTGGATATCGTTTACCTTGCGGCTCCAGCAAAGACGGCTTTGGCAATTTCGTCGATGACCCCTGACTTGATAACGATAAAACTCGAGGGAAACAACCTTAACCCAACTAACATGGAAATACTCAAGCCCTACTTGGGCATGGTTGACGCGGTCGCCATGGGTCCAGGCATGGGTTTGAACCCTGAAACCGCAAAGTTTGTAAAGGCATGCGTGGATGAGATTGAAAAAGCCAAGAAACCGTTGCTTTTGGATGCTGACGGATTAAAAGCGTTTGCGAAATTTAAGCGAATGCTGAAAGTGCCGCTTGTTTTGACTCCTCATGCGGGCGAATATGCCATCCTCACGGGCGAGGAATTGCCTGAAAACCAAGAAGAAAGAGTTATTGCAATACAGAAAACCGCCAAAAAGCTGAATGCCGTTGTTTTGGTTAAGAGCAAAGTAGATATCATTTGCAGTACTGAGCGTGCAAAATTGAATTTCACGGGCAATGCAGGCATGACGGTTGGTGGAACAGGGGATGTTCTCAGCGGCGTCGTGAGTGGTTTGATGGCTCAGAAAGTAGATCCTTTCGAGGCAGCAGTGGCAGGAGTGTTTGTGAATGGAGCTGCAGGCGACTTCGTTGCAGACGAAATTGGCTATCATATGGTTGCAACCGATATTATCGATTGGATTCCACATATTTTTGAGAATCCGATGAGCCATTTGAAGGTGCGCAAGCCAAATGGAAGCTGACTCTGAAGATCAGAAGCCAGTTTTGCCAGTAAGGATTACCATTTATCATGCCGCTCAGGATGACCCTAAAAAAAACACCGCGTTGAGGCTGAAACGTCGAGGATTTGCCAGAATTGTTACAAGTACAAGGTTTTTGCCAAAGCGGGCCATCGTGCTGAACCCTTTTGGCGAAATCGCGTTTTCTCCTGCAGATAGAGAAAGGCTTGAACAGTTTGGACTGGCCGCACTAGATTGCAGCTGGGAACACGCCCAAAAGGTCATGGGAAAACACATTAAGGGAACCAGCAGGTGTTTACCCATTTTGATTGCTGGTAACCCAGTTAATTTTGGCAAGCTAACCAAGCTGACAACTGCCGAAGCCATCGCTGCAGCCTTATACATCTCTGGGTTCAAGAAGGAAGCTGAGGATGTTTTGTTGATTTTTCCGTGGGGGCACACGTTTTTCGAGTTAAACCAGATGCTGCTGGATAATTACGTGACCGCTAAGGACAGCGCTGACATCGTGGAAATGCAAACTCGGCTGTTAAAGCCCCAAAAACGCGAGCCAAGCAAGAACGTGTTTGAGTGATGTTTTCGTATGTGTGGCTTTTAGGGCATATTTGGATCCTAATACCCAACCATTGCACAGGACCTATAGAGGGGTAGGTCAGATTGGCGATTCTGGGTTCAAACAACCTGAAAAAAAAGTGAAGGCTTATAGCCGTCCATGCAAAAATGGATTAACCGTTATTGAGGGGGATTGAAGCTTGGCATTTATCACTGATTTCTACTTGTTTTTAGCTTCGGTCCTGCTGATTTCGCTATCTGGAGTCCTGATGCCTGGACCCTTGTTCGCAGTTACGATAAAGAAGGCGGCGAAGAGCAAGTTCTCGGGAGCGTTGATTGCGGTTGGGCATGGAATTGTGGAGTTTCCGTTGATGTTCCTGATTTTCTTAGTGCTAAGCCAATTCCAAATTCCAAGCGTCGTGCAGGTTGCAGTGGGGGTGGTCGGCGGTTTCCTGATGGTTTTCATGGGTATACAAGCATTCAGAAACAGGCACAGAGAGGAAGAAGCCGTTATCCCAAAAAAACGTGACTCCGTATTCGCAGGCATCTACACCACCGCTGTTAACGCCGGGTTTATTCTCTGGTGGCTAACAATTGGGACCGCGTTGATTTTGAATGCACAGCTGTTTGGGCTGGCAGGGTTTACTGTCTTTGCAGGTGTTCATTGGTTGACGGATTTCTTATGGTACGCGGTTGTGGGCTTGCTTATTTTTAAATCCCAACGCTTCTGGTCAGACCGTACTCGAATGGGAATTACGCTGTTCTGCACCGCCGTCTTCATTGGTTTTGGAGCGTATTTTATGGGTTCAGCCGTGTGGTCGCTGTTGGCATAGTTATATAGGCTTTTGAGGGTAAGGTATTCATGGAATTCAAAGTTGGGAACGCCACACTGGAACTATTTAAGGGCGACTTAACAGAGGTTCACGCGGATGCCATCGTGAACGCGGCTAACTCGACGCTTCTTGGAGGCGACGGAGTGGACGGCGCAATACACAGCAAGGGCGGACCTAAAATCCTCGAAGAATGCAGACGCATACGGGCCACCGAATGGCCCGATGGGTTACCGACGGGTTGTGCAGTGATTACTTCAGGCGGCAATCTTAAAGCCAAACATGTTATCA
>Ga0209777_10000279_pt1 | contig 87606 bp, 79 predicted proteins | sample FrelakmetHBP12HB_FD_187147 | JGI IMG/M metagenome (GOLD analysis project Ga0209777, IMG submission 187147) | Freshwater lake sediment microbial communities from the University of Notre Dame, USA, for methane emissions studies -HBP12 HB (SPAdes)... | ecosystem: Environmental > Aquatic >...
CAGAGCCCAGATAGGGCAGAAGCTCAGCTTCAAAAGCGTAGAGGTCAAAACCGTTATGTTTGGCAGCTAAATGGGTATGTGCGGTATCAAAACAATACCGCAGCGGAGGAGAGTATTCCTTCAGCACCTGCTTGAGGAACCCGGCATTAATCAAGGAACTCGCTCCGACACCCTCTACATGAATGGGAATGCCCCTCTTCAAGCTGAGCTCAGCGAGTCGATCGCAGCTCTTCCGAGCGATCGCCTCCACCTTCGACCCGCCTTCGTCCGACTCTTCCGAGGTCGGCGAAGGGAAATGGACTACCACATATTCAGCCCCGAACTCATCGGCCTGCTCCATGGTCAGAGTTATCATCTTCATAGTCAATTCCCTCTTGTCCCTGTCCGTGTCGCAAAGGAAAGACCATGTCGGAGGCTGGGGGTACCAGTCGAGCTGAATCAACGGAGCGTGTATACTCCACTCCAGGTTATGGTGCTTGACCAGCCGCTTGAGCCTGGGAAGTTCACGGGCGGGGAGGCTATAGAACTCGCCACGGCGAAGGCCATTGCCAATTATCATCTCATCGAAAAGGTCGAGGTTATGGCAGTGAAAGCCGAGATTGCTCATATCATTTTCTGGGGCCTATCGATTTGAGATAGCCCCGATAGTTGCGCAGGGTCTCATCAATGTGGTCGCCGCCGAACTTCTCCAGCACCGCCTCGGCGAGGACAATAGCCAGCATCGCCTCCCCTATGACGCCCGCTGCGGGGACAACACAGATATCGCTTCGTTCGAAATGAGCCTCAACTTTCTCGCCTGTCCTCAAATCGACCGAGGGTAAAGGCGTGCTCATAGTCGGGATTGGCTTGACCGCAGCGCGGACGATTACCGGCTCGCCGTTGCTCATACCGCCCTCGATGCCGCCGGCCCGGTTGGTAGCGTGCCTCCAGCTACGCTTTGCACCAAGCTCTATAATATCCTGAACCTGCGAGCCCGGTAGGCTTGCCTCATTAAAGCCAGCCCCGATCTCCACACCCTTTACCGCATTAATGCTCATCAGCGCCTGGGCTATCCTGCCATTGAGCCTGCGGTCCCAGTGGACATGGCTTCCCAGGCCGATGGGAACGCCGCTGGCAACCACCTCGAAGACACCGCCCAGGCTATCGCCTGCCTCCTTGGCCTGGTCGATAGCCGAAAGCATGGTCTTCTCCGCTTTACCATCAGCGCAGCGGACAGGCGACTTTTCCACCTTTGACCAGTCAATTTTCTCGACCTGTTTAGCCCAGCGCCCGCCGATGCAGACAGTGTGGCTGTGTATCTCGACGTCAAACTCACCGAGCAGCTTGCGGGCAACAGCGCCCACAGCGACGCGGCTCGCCGTCTCCCGGGCGCTGGCACGCTCCAAAATAGGACGGACATCGTCAAGGTTGTATTTCATGGTCCCCGCCAGGTCAGCATGTCCGGGGCGGAGGCGGGTGACAGGCTCGACCTCTTGCTCCACAGGTATGACGCTCATTACCTGCTTCCAGTTCTCCCAGTCTCGATTGAGTATGAGGAGTGCGATAGGGCTGCCCATAGTCACTCCATGCCGCACTCCGGAGGCGATTTCGGCGTAGTCTTGCTCGATAACCATGCGAGCACCCCGCCCATATCCTTGCTGGCGACGCGTTAGGTCTTTAGCTATGTATTCTTCATCGAGGGCCAGCCCTGCAGGCACACCCTCGATGATTGCCACCAGCCCCTGTCCATGCGATTCACCCGCGGTTAAAAAACGGAACATATGTCTCCTTCACTTCGCCAACGCCCTTTTCGCCACCCTCATCATCATGTCAATCGGCGCTGATTTGCCCGTCCACAGTTCGAACGATGCCGCACCTTGATATACCAGCATGGGCAAGCCGCCCAGGGTACGCGCACCTGCCTTTTTCGCCGCCGAAATCAGCGGCGTCTCTATGGGATTATACACCACATCGTAAACCAGCGCTCGCTTAGGAATCAGCCCTATCCCCAGTGGCGATTTTCCCTCACCAGCGCTATCCTTCATACCTACCGATGTGCAGTTGACCAGCAGGTCGCACTCCGTAAGCGCCGTCAGGGTCTTGCCGTCCTTCCACGATAGAACAACGACCTTGGTATCAGACACCTTGAGGTCCCATGCCAGCGCCTCTCCCCTACTTTGCGTACGGTTGAGTATTACAAGCGATTTCACCCCAACCCCAACGAGGGCGAAGCCTACTGCCCGCGCAGCCCCACCGGCACCGAGAAGTACAGCCCGTTTGTTTCGGGGAGAAAAACCGCCATCCTCGCGAAGCGCCTTCAGAAAGCCGCTGCTGTCCGTATTATAGCCAATGAGCTTGTCTCCACGGTTAACTATAGTATTTACCGCGCCGATACGACGAGCGTCACTATCGACATCGTCCAAAAGCGGCAGCGCCGCCTCTTTATAGGGTATGGTAACATTAGCACCGAGTTTCGAAGGATCTCGTATCCCCTCCACCACCCTAGGCAGTTCATCCTTAGCTGTTTCCCATACCTCGTAGCGAATATCCAGACCCAGATAGTCGAAAGCAGCCTGCTGGAAGATCGGAGATATGGAATGCTTCAGCTTATTTCCGATGAGGCCGACAAACTTCGCCATGATAGGATTTGCTCCTGGGGAAAACTCAGAACAGGCCTTTACTCTTAACCAGACGCGCTGCTTCTCTCACGGTCGAGGTAGCCCTGCAAAATAAAAGCCGCTGCCAGGGAGTCACGGTGCTTCTTCCTTTTATCTCTCTTCATCCCCACCTCCAACATCGTCCTCTCGGCAGCAACCGTGGACAGCCGCTCATCCCAGGTAACCACAGGAATATCAGTGCGTTTTTTAAGTAAATCGACAAAAGACTGAACAGCTTGCGCTTGCTTGCCCAAACTGCCATCCAGCGAGCGGGGCATCCCCACAACAATGCGCTCCACCTCGTTCTCACGGGCAAGGTCGATGATTTCCTTCAGAGCGGCATCGTCCATCACCCTCTCGACCACCGTCAGAGCCCCAGCTATAATCCTCAGCGAATCGCTCAGCGCCACGCCGATGCGCTTTTCGCCGATGTCGAGACCCATGACACGAGCATGTTCAGAATCGCTTATCAATCCCCTAAATCCTCCAATTGCAGAAGCGGGCGAACCAGCGCTTCGCCCCTACAGGTTTCGGTAATTTCCCTTACCCCCTTTGGAAAAGGGGTAATTATTCCACATCAACCATGCCCCAATTTGCAGTTTGCAGTTTGAAATTTTCAATTCTGACTTACACCTTCTCCCCCACCAGTTGGGCAACCAGCTTCAGCGCCTGCTCTAGCTTGTCTTTGTCCTTGCCCCCACCCTGCCCCAGTTGAGGCCGCCCCCCACCACTGCCCCCCGTAGCCTGAGCAACTTTCTTAACAATATCGCCAGCGTTCAGCCCCTTGGCAACAAGGTCAGGGGTCACCATAGCCAAGAAGTTGGGCTTGTCATCCCAAACCGCAGCCAGCACAATCACACCGCTGCCTATCTTCTCTCTCAATACATCGCCCATGTGGCGCAGGGCGTCCATATTTGAAACCGAGGCGCTGACCGCCAGCACAGACACCCCCCTGACCGACTCGACCTGCGAAAGCAGCGAGTCAGCCGACTCTTTGGACAACTGGCGCTCCAGAGCAATAGCACGCTTGCGTTCTGCACTGAGTTCTTCGAGGACACCTGCCACTTTGCTCTCAACATCGGCGGTGGGCACCTGAAGCTGATGGGCTATCTTCTCCAGGGTGGAGGCGCGTTCCTCAATCAGCTTCTCCGCCACCCTGCCGGTCACCGCCTCGATACGGCGCATGCCGGAGCCGATGCTGCCCTCGCCGACTATCTGGAAAAAGCCAATATCGCCTGTGCGGTCGACATGAGTGCCTCCGCAGACCTCGAAGCTCACCTGAGACTTAGCCTGCCCGACCTTCACAGTCCTGACCACATCGCCGTACTTTTCGCCAAAGAGGGCTATCGCCCCCTCAGACACCGCCTGGGTATAGGGCATCTCCTTCTTGGTCACCAACAGATTACGGCGGATGCCCTCGTTCACTATTCGCTGTATCTGGGCAAGCTCCTCCTTGAGCACAGGCGCTTCACAGGTAAAATCGAACCTGAAACGGTCGGGAGTTACCAGGGAGCCTGCCTGATGCACATGGCTGCCCAACACCTGGCGGAGGGCAGCATGAAGAAGGTGGGTGGCCGTATGGTTGCGCGCTATATCGAGGCGGCGCGACTGGTCAACCTCAGGTGTGACAATGTCATTTACCGATATCGTTCCTTCAACCACCTTCCCCATATGAACTATAAGCTCACTACCAGCCACAGTTTCTCTAACAGTATTGGTAACTTCAACTCTTCCCTTCTTACCACGAATTTCCCCTTTATCACCTACCTGGCCCCCCATCTCAGCATAGAAAGGTGTTTCGCGTAATATAACTCCTATCTCCTGACCCTCCGATACAGAACCTACATCACTATCAGGCCACTTACCTCCAGGAAGTAAGACCAAGACCGAAGATTCACATTTAAGTGTCTTGTAACCAACGAAATCAGTGCTGCGTGGAATATAAGTTGAGGAAACACCAATCTTAGCTTTAATCGTGACTTCTGCGGTGAATTTATGCGCTGCCCGCGCACGTTCCCGCTGCTGCTCCATCTCCGCCTCGAATTCCTCCAACCTCACTGATATGTTATTTTCAGCACATATTTCTGCAGTAAGCTCAATCGGGAAACCGTATGTATCATGTAGCAAGAATGCATGACTGCCTGGGAGAGTTTGAGAAATTAGATTAGTGTTCTGCTTGAGGTCGCCAAAATGTTTTCTAAGACCATTTTTAAGGTTATCAAAGGCTGCAAGTTTGGTCCCATCGTAATCTGCAATGGCTTTCTTAAGTGCCAGCAAGCAATCTTCTATAGGTTTTAGTGTTTCCTCAACCACATCTTTTGTCCCAACTCTCCACACATGATCCCAATCTTTGTAATCTCCCTCGAAATCTTCTATTGCATCCCTGACACCGCGCTCTAGATACTTTATACTGTTCTGAGTTAGTGCTTTCTGAAAATCCTTCTCAAACTTGGTGAAATAATCTATTAGATCCTCCCTCAACTGAATGAGAGTGCCCTCCAATATTCCGAGCCCAACACGCAGAGCCTCCCAAGATTTCTCAACCTCCGATCCGATAACCTTAAGCACAAGCTCTTTGTTTCTAACCAGATCAGGATAGACATTACCCATCCTTGCGACAACCTCTTCAGCCACCTCAGTAAGAAAATATTTGTTCAGGCCTAAGATATCACCATAGATGACGGCACGCTTAAGCACTTTGCGCAGCACAGAGCCCCGTCCTTCATTAGAGGGGATAACACCATCCGTTATGAGAAAGACCACCGCCCTGCCATGCTCCGCCACAATCCTCATGGCGCGGTCTGCCTTCTCGTTGTCGCCGTATTTTCGGTTTGTGAGCTGTGAGACCTTCTCAATAATTGGCACGAACAGGTCGGTATCGTAAAAGGAGCGTTTGCCCTGGATGACCGTCGCCGTCCGCTCCAGTCCCATACCTGTGTCTATGTTCTTCCTGGGCAAAGGCGTGCGCTTCTTGTCGGCATCCTGATTGTACTCGGTAAACACCAGGTTCCATATCTCGAGGAAGCGGCCGCAGCCGCAGCTTGGCGAGCAATCGGGCCCGCAGCTAAACTGTTCTCCGAAATCGTAGTGAATCTCGCTGCAAGGCCCGCAGGGGCCAGTATCACCGGCAGGTCCCCAGAAGTTGTCCTTCTCACCGCAGCGGACGATGCGCTCCGCACTCACCCCTATCTCACGCCAGTAGCCGAAGGACTCGTCATCGTCAAGGAAGATGGTTATCCACAGCTTCTCCTTGGGTATCTTGAGCCAATCCAGCACAAACTCCCAGGCCCAGGCGATAGCCTCCTTCTTGAAGTAATCGCCGATGCTGAAATTGCCCAGCATCTCGAAAAAGGTCAGGTGCTTGAAATTGCCCACCGAACCTATATCGGTGGTGCGAAAACACTTCTGACACGATGCCAGCCGCGGCGAGGGGGGTACGGCCTCCCCGGTAAAATAGGGTTTGAATTGCACCATGCCCGCGCTGGTCAATAGGAGCGTAGGGTCACCGTGAGGGATGAGAGAGGAGCTGGGTATAACCTTATGCCCTTTTTGCTCAAAAAAAATGAGGTACTTTTCTCTGAGTTCATCACCAGTCATATTTTCTCCAATTAAGGTATATCTTTACTCTTGGGGATTTTAGAATAAGTTCGGGTACATGTCAATTTGACAGTGCTATGTCGAGCGTCTCCAGACGCTTCTCAACCCCCATCCGCCTTAGGCGGACCGTCAGAGGGGCAAAGCCCCTCTGCACTCCCCAATCGTTGATCAACACCAGTGTTCGGTTGACAAGCTGAGCGTGATGTGCTAATTTCAGGACATGCCATTGCCACATAAGCTGAGTCATACAAGTGACCAGCTAGTATATTTATGTCAAGAATTGCTCGCCGAAAGACGGCTTATCCTCGTCAGCAACCGAGGCCCTGTTGAATATCGGGTTGCACAGAACGGGGAATTACAGCTAAACCGCGGCACCGGCGGGGTGGTGACCACCCTCAGGGCTATCAGCAAGTATGTGGAGGTCACCTGGATCGCCAGCACTATGGGAGAAGGCGATCGCCTCGCTGCTTCCGGTCAAAGCGGACGCTTTCAGGTAGCGCTGCCGGGTCAGAGGCTTTATCTCCGCTTTGTTACCTCTCCACGAAATGTCTACCACAAGTACTACAATCTCTTTTGTAATCCCTTACTCTGGTTTCTCCAGCATTACATGTGGAACTCGCCCTACACCCCTAATGTCGATGCCAAGGTCTACGATGCCTGGGACAATGGCTATGTCGCAGTTAACCGCGCTTTCGCTGACGCTGTTATAGCCGAAGCGGCGCATGACAGGACGCCTCCATTCATAATGATCCACGATTACCAACTGTACCTCGTCGGTGGCTATCTTCGCCAAGAAATGCCCAACGCCATCTTACAGCACTTCATCCATATCCCCTGGCCTGCCTCCAGCTACTGGCAGCTTTTCCCCGACCCTATGCGCAGGGCGATCCTGGAGAGTCTCTGCGCCGCTGACATCGTCGGCTTGCAAACCAACCGAGATGTGCATTATTTCTTGCATAGCTGTGAAATGTTCCTCGACGGAGCTAAGGTCGATTATGAGAGCCACACCGTGGTCCACGGAGGCCGTAAAACCCAGATAGCCTCATATCCGGTATCAGTAGATCTCGCTGCACTGCATAGAATAGTCCGCTCACCCCGGGTTCAGGAGTACGAAGAAAAGCTGCGTCCTTACCTCGGGGAACAAACTATAGTGAGGGTCGACCGGGCAGAACCAAGTAAGAATATCACCCGCGGCTTAAAAGCCTTCGACATGCTGCTGGAGCGTTATCCCCACCTCGTGAACAGGGTCAAGCTCATCTGCTTTGTGGTCCCCTCCCGTTCCGGTATAAAACAGTACGAAAGGTACACCCAGGAGATATTCGATTCTGTGGAAGCCATAAATGCCAAGTATGGAACTGAAGGATGGCAGCCGATAAAACTATTCTTTGAAAACAACTATGCTCAGTCAATAGCAGGCATGCGCCTCTACGATGTGCTCCTGGTAAACCCGGTGATCGACGGTATGAACCTGGTGGCTAAGGAGGGGCCCATCGTCAACGCCAGAAATGGCGTCCTCGTCTTATCAGAGTCCGCTGGTGCCTACGAGCAACTTAAAGAAAACGTTATCTCTGTGGCGCCGGCAGATTTGGAAGGAACAACCCAGGCGCTTTACGAAGCACTGACTATGGATTCTACGGAGAGAAGAAGAAGAACCGAGGCACTCAGGAAAAGTATCGAAGAGGAAGACATCACCACCTGGCTTTACCGCCAATTCAGAGACCTCAGGAACCTGGCCTGCCAACTCCCCCTGCTTCTGCCCGTCTAGAAAAAGCCTCACATCCTGCAAAGCATTATATTTCAACCCTAATTAACACTCTCAAATCTTCACAAATTGGGGAAAGGTTGCATCATTACGCTGAGAGTGTTAATCTGGTAGGGCTCTAATTCCTGGGTAACAAGAAGGGGAAAAGTGAAGTTCGTCAAGCACCAACTAGGGTTTTTCTTATATGGTTTTGTTTTCTGGCTCCCTATCGCGATAGTGATCCTCGTTGGTGTTTACATTTTTGGAGACCTGGAACATTATGGGCACGCATTCCTCAATCTCTTTCTTCCGGAGCGGTTAGTTTATCCGGGTCTGGGAATAGTGCTTTGGCTAGTAATCTTCTTCTTGACCGGGGTACTATTGAAAGCAACGACGGTAGGTGACTTTTTCTCAGGGGTTCCGATTCTGGGAACTTTTTTCCGAAGGGGCGGGGAAATAATCACCGTCGACACGTTAGCAAATATGACGCCGTGCCTTTTCTTGTATTCGCCGACTTGTCCCTCTTATGGCTGGATACTCTCGGAAGAAAAAGTCAAACTTAATGATGAAAAGGCTAACTTCGGCCTGGTAAACGTCTATTACCCCAACGTGCCTACTATAATAACAGGCCAGGTTTACTCAGTGAGGAAAGAGACCGTGATCAAACTCGGCAACCCCTCCAGAGAAGTAATCGACGTCCTGCTTTACGGTTTGAGAAGGCCAGAAGATATTCAATATCTCCCCTGGGAAGATGAGACCGAAGAAGAGTTCAAAGAGAGGGCCAAACGTTTCGGGTTAATTTAAGGACCGCGTAAAATCCGCTGGTTCCCCCTTTTACCGCTCGCCGTAGAAGTTACCATCCACAGACTGACTGGAAAATACTGGCGCTACATCTGAGCCTTCGCCCGATATTGAATTGCTTCAGATTTACTTAAAACTTCAAGAATTTTCCCACGCTTAAACCAGCCTGGCGTATGATAGCGTGTACTGTTCCTTGGGTAGGGTGCCAGGATGTCGGGGACCGGTGGTCCTGGCACGGGTTTGGGGATTCCACCAGATTTCGTGACTGCCCTTGGCATGGCGGTCAAAAACAAAACCGGCCCTCCGCAACTTTCCTATCACATCATCTGCGGTGAAGCCGGCAAGCCGGGTCATAAGGAGACGCTCACTGGTATGCGGATCTCACCACTTACTGGAGCAGCAGCTCGCAAAGACGGCGGAAGTTCGTCTCCATGTTCCTGATAGGATTCAATAAGCTTTCGAGCTACATCCTGAGCAATCTCCATGGTCTCGGCAACAGTTCTCCCCTGCGCGACCAAGCCAGGCAGTTCATCGCTGGTAGCCAAGAATCCACCCTCAGGCAAGGCTTCTATATGAATTGCAAGCAGCACTTCCTTCATAATTCACCCCCAATAGCATCATAGCAACATCACTAGATACGAGAGCCACTTAGTCCCTACTATATGGTTTGACTGATATTCTGTCAACAGGCTCGCCTGAGGCGGGTTTGAAACCTGCCCCTACAAACCCTTTATCAAACCTCCGCTACATCTGAGCCCTGGGGCGATACTGAATCGCCTCGGCCAAGTAGCTCGCGGTGATGGTCTCAGCGTCTGCGAGGTCAGCGATGGTACGAGCCAGCTTAAGGATGCGGTGGAAGGCACGCGCCGAAAGGCATAATTGCCTCATCGCTGCCTGGAGCAGGCTCTGAGCAGAAGGCTCCACCTGGCAAAACTCACGCACCTCCAGAGGCGTCATATCGGCGTTTGAGGCAAGCTTTGTCCCACTGAACCGCTTACGCTGAATAGAACGCGCCTGCTCAACGCGCTGTCGCACTACCTCGGAACTCTCGCCCATCCTGTCATCTGCCAGCTTTTCGTAATCAATGCGGGGAACCTCAACAAAGATATCGATGCGGTCGAGCAGTGGCCCGCTGATGCGCTTCTGGTAGCGTGAAACTAGCATCGGGGAACAGGTACACGGCTTAACCGGGTCTCCGTAATAGCCGCAAGGGCAAGGGTTCATCGCTCCCACCAGCATGAAGTTCGCCGGGAAGGTGACACTGCCCAGGGCTCGGCTGATAGTCACTACCTTGTCCTCCATGGGCTGACGTAAGACATCCAGGTCAGTTTGCCCGAATTCGGGAAGCTCATCAAGGAAGAGAACGCCTCGATGGCTGAGGCTTATCTCCCCCGGCCTGGGCCAGCGGCCGCCTCCGACTAGGCCGGCGTGGGATATAGTATAATGTGGTGACCGAAATGGTCGCTGTCTGATGAGCGGTGTGTCCTGGGGGAGAAGCCCGCTCACACTATAAATCTTGGTGACCTCCAAAGCCTCCTGTATGTCCATTTGGGGCAGGATAGATGGCAGAGAACGGGCCAGCAAAGTTTTGCCGCTCCCCGGCGGACCGCTCATAAATAAGTTGTGCCCGCCAGCAGCGGCTACCTCCAATGCCCGCTTCACGTGTTCCTGGCCTTTGATAAGAGCAAGATTGGTCAATGACGAGGGTTCTTCAGTCGCTTCAAGTGTGACATTATCCGCCACACAGCTTGAAATAGGCGCTACCCCGCGCAGATGGTCAACGAGTTGAGATAAGGAGGCAACGGGGATAACAGTAACACCATTAATCAAAGAAGCTTCCTTGGCATCAGCCGCAGGCACGAAAACTGTAGATATGTTCTTATCTTTAGCCAAACCGACCATAGAGATAATGCCGTGAGTATGACGCAGGCTGCCATCGAGGGAGAGTTCGCCCAGAAAAAGCATCTGTGAGGCATCCACCGAGACCTGCTCCGAACTAAGCAAGACACCCACCGCAATAGGGAGGTCATAGGCGGGTCCCGCTTTCTTGAGGTCAGCGGGGGCGAGGTTCACCGTTATCCTCCTCATAGGGAAATGACACCCCGAGTTCCTGATAGCTGAGCGAACCCTCTCCCTGGCCTCCTGGACAGCAGTATCAGGGAGCCCGACGATATTCATGGCAGGCAGGCCGCTCGAAATATCCACCTCCACCTCAACCTCCTGAGCATCAAGGCCTACCACAGCGGAAGTCTTTACTTTTGCCAACATGCTATCGAGCCACCCCTTTCATTTGTATGCGCCCCATTATAACAGGTAAATCTGTTTGGTACAAACCTGCGACCAGCGTCAGCGAGCACAAGACTATAATTATTCCCGGAGGCAAGACCTTTTTATAATGATTATCACAAAAAAGTGCAGCCAGATGCTTGACACCTAAAAAAGCGTGGGATAAACTATCTAGGGATGGATAATAACTTTTAGATTTTAGAAGTGACCCTTGGTCAAAGTAATTCATAAATAACTATAGCTAGAAACAGCTATAGTTATTTTTTGTTATAGCCAGCATTCCCAGCCAGTCTCAGAAAGGAGAGGGTGAAGGTATGGAAATAAGCCGAAGGGACTTCCTGAAAGCCAGCGGGGCGGGGTTAGGTGGAATCATTATCTGGCGAGCCTTGGGCTCCGATAAGAAAGGCTTCCCCAAGGACATCACACTGAAAAAGGAAGCAATAGGTGAGACACCCACCATCTGCTGCTACTGCTCAGTCGGCTGCGGTGCAGTCGTTGCAGCAAGCGAGGACAAGAACCTGGTAGTAAATCTCGAAGGAGACCCTGACCATCCCATAAACCAGGGTTCTCTCTGCCCCAAGGGACAGGCACTGCTCCAGATTAACAATGTGGATGGGAAAATCAATCCTTACAGATTGACTAAGCCGCTTTACAGGGCTCCGGGAGCCAGCGATTTCACGGAGATAAGCTGGGATGATGCCATTGAAAGAATAGCGGCCAGAGTAAAAGAAACCCGCGACCGCACTTTCATAAAGACCGACAGCAACGGCAAGACCGTGAACCGCACAGAAGCCATAGGTTCCTTCGGAGGAGGTGAGCTGGACAACGAAGAGTGCTACATCCTCTCCAAGATGGACCGTGCACTGGGATTGGTCTATATGGAGCACTGCGCCCGCCTCTGACACAGCTCCACAGTTGCGGCTCTGGCAGAGTCGTTCGGCAGAGGGGCAATGACCAATCATTATATCGATTTCAGGAACGCCGACTACATTTTGATTATAGGCTGCAATCCGGCAGAGAATCATCCTATATCCTTCAAGTGGATCACTGAGGCAGTAGCCCGCGGGGCAAAAATTATAAACGTTGACCCGCGCTTCACCAAGACTTCAAGCAAAGCCCATGTCTACGCCCGAATACGGTCAGGCACCGATATAGCCTTCATCGGCGGCATGATTTACTGGGTGATTCAGGATATGGAGGCTCACCCGGAAAACTACAACATGGACTATGTGAAGAATTACACCAACGCCGCTCTTATCGTGAACAGCGGCATCAAATTACCCAACGACATTGGGCAGAACGGTGTATTCAGCGGATTCAATCCAACAACCAACAAATACGACAAGGCAACCTGGCAATATGGAAATACGACCACTCCAGAAACAGACACAACGCTTCAAAATCCATACTGCGTATTCCAGCTTATGAAGAAACACTACTCACGCTATACTACAGACAAGGTCAGCCAGATAACCGGATGCCCTAAGGACCAGATCGAAGCGATTTACAAAGAGTTCGCCAAGTCCGGGGCAAAGGACAAAGCAGGCACTCTCCTGTATGCCATGGGAGCCACGCAGCACACCTATGGCAGCCAGAATATCAGGGCTTATTCCATACTGCAAAGCCTGCTGGGGAATATGGGCATCGCCGGAGGCGGCATCAACGCGCTACGCGGCACCTCCAATGTGCAGGGTTCCACTGACCAGGCTTTGCTGTGGCAATACCTCCCGGGATATCTTCCTGTACCAGTGGACACTGACGCTGACCTGAATGCCTTCATGACGCGGGCAAAGGGAGCCCCAGCAACACCCAAGGGATTAGCCTGGGACAAGAGCATAAACTGGAAAGGCAACTACGATAAATACATAGTCAGCCTGCTCAAGGCATGGTATGGGGAAAATGCCACCAAAGATAACAGCTTCTGCTTCGATTATTTACCAAAGGCAAAGACCGGAGCCAATTACTCCCACATAGCTCTGATGGACGCTATAGGCAGAGGCACCATCGAGGGGCTATGGATATGGGGACAGAACCCGGCCGCAGGAGGTCCTAACTCTAACGGGGCACGAACTGCCCTGGCGAACCTGAAGTGGATGGTATCGGCAGACCTCTGGATAAATGAAACCGCCGAGTTCTGGAGAAGGCCGGGTGTCAATCCTGCGGATATCCAGACCGAGGTAATAGTTCTCCCCGCAGCCGGTTCTTACGAGAAAGAGGGGAGCATCTCCAACAGCGGCCGCTGGGTGCAGTGGCGCTACAAGGCTGTGAATTCTCCCGGCGAGGCAATGCCCGACCTCGAGGCGATGAACCTGGTAATGGAGAAGTTGAGAGAGCTATACGAGGCAGACACATCCGCACCGAACCGCGAGGCTATCACCAAGCTGGCCTGGGACTACGGTGAGGAAATCACTTCGGATAACGTAGCCAAGGAGATGAATGGCTACGACCTCACCGCCAAGAAGCTCGCCGCCAGCTTCATAGCTACCCTGAAGAATGACGGCACCACCTCATCAGGCAACTGGCTGCACTGCGGTCAATATCCCGAAGAAGGAAAGAACCTGGCAAAGAGGCGAGACCCCGTAGATGTCTCGCTGAATAAGATTGGGCTGTATTCCAACTGGTCTTGGAGTTGGCCGGTAAACCGGCGCATCATATATAACCGGGCAGCAGTTGACTTCGACGGCAAGCCCTGGGATAGCAACCGCCCGCTGGTGCAATGGGATGCGGCAAACAAGAAGTGGCTGGGCGATGTCATAGACGGCGGCGGCGACCCCATCAATATAGCAGCTGTTGGCGACAAACGTGGCCCCATCATCATGAATAACGATGGTGTAGCTAATATGTGGGGCCGTGCTCTCGCTGACGGACCTCTGCCCGAGGCCTACGAGCCGTGGGAAAGCCCGATAACTAACCTGATGTCAGGACAACAGATTGACCCCTGCTCTTACATCAGCACCTATATGAACGAGCGGGGCACGGTGGACAAATACCCGTATGTCGGCACCACCTACCGTTGCACCGACCACTGGCAGACAGGCATTATGACCAGGAATCTCCCCTGGCTGAATGAGCTGTCGCCGAACATGTATGTGGAAATAGGCGAGGACCTGGCGAATAGTCTGGTACCGCGAATAGAAAAGGGGGATAAGGTCAAAGTAAGCTCAGCGCGCGGTAGCATAGAGGCTATCGCGGTAGTCACTAAGCGTTTCCAGGGAATACAGGTGAACGGCACAACCATTCATCACGTAGGTGTGCTCTGGCACTGGGGTTACTCAGGTTTGTCCAAAGGCGACAGCGGGAACATCCTGACCCCCAACGTCGGCGATGCTAACACCACTATCCCGGAATCTAAAACCTTCCTGTGCAATATATCGAAGGTATAGGGGATAAGTAAGGAGAGAAATGGCAAATAAAGCAATTCTTTTCGACGCTACCAAGTGCACTGCCTGCCGCGGTTGTCAGGTCGCCTGCAAATCGTGGAACGAACGTGAGGCGGTGAAGACAACATGCCAAGGCACAATTGAGAATCCTCCGGACCTCTCACCCCAGACCTGGATCAAGATGGAGTTCAGAGAGGTAGGCAACAACGGCGACTTGCGCTGGCTGTTCACAAGACGAGCCTGTATGCACTGCACCGATGCCGCCTGTGTGAAGGTCTGCCCTACTGGAGCGCTGTTTTATCACTCACTGGGCTTCGTCAGCTACGACAGAGGCAAGTGCAGCGGCTGCGGTTACTGCTCTCAGTTCTGCCCGTTCAATGTCCCGCGGCTCAACACCAATCGGGTGACCGGCAAGGGCTTAATGGATAAATGCACTGCCTGCACCACAAGCGGCCTGGATCGAATTGACAACGTCGACAACGTCGGCAACGAATTAACGCCAGCCTGCGTCAAAACATGTCCTACCGGTGCTCTTACCTATGGCAACCGCGATGAGCTGATAACGACAGGTAGCGCCAAGGTTCAACAACTCATAGTGCAAGGCCGTAAGAAGGCCTATCTCTATGGGGAAAATGAGGCCGGCGGCACACATGTCCTCTACGTACTGGATGATTCGCCATCCGTATATGGAATCGTTGAGAACCCCAAGGTTCCTGTGGCCGCAACCGCCTGGGAGAATATTGTCAAACCCGCGGGCTACGCTATCGCAGGCTTAGCCGCTCTAGGTTTACTGATGAACGTCATGGTCGCCCGCATCAATCTACGTCGTAAGGAAAAGAAGGAAAAGGGGGGCAAATAAGATGCAAGATGTTGAACGCTATAGTAAACGCGCCAGAGCACAGCACTGGTTAATAGTATTATGCTCCCTCCTGTTAGCCATAACAGGTCTGTTCCTGTTCGTTTCCTGGTTCGGTCCTGCGGCTTCGGGAGGCGCCAGCAGGATTGTGCACCGCGTTGCCGCAGTAGGCTTCGTCGCAGTGCCTGTAATATACATGATACTGAATCCCAAGAGCTCTCTGGAATGGATTAAAGAGGCATTTACGTGGGGCAAGGCTGATTTGGGCTGGCTCAAGGCTGCGCCTACTTACTACTTCGGATTCGACATAATACCAATGCCTCCGCAGGAGCGGTCGAATAGCGGGCAGAAAATGTGGATGGTGGTCGTCATCACGATGGGCATCGTTTTGGTAGTATCGGGCGGCATAATGTGGTTCGGCAAAGACCTGGTGCCGACCGGAGTCTTTCAATGGACTGTGTTCACGCATGGTGTCGCTTTCGTTATCGCTGGCGCCATGTTCTTAGTCCACATTATCCTGGGCACCATCCACCCACGGTTCTCGGAGGCACTACGCTCTATAATTGGCGGGAAAGTGTCTGTCCATTATGCGCAGAGCCATCATGGCAAGTGGTATGATAGAATCTCTAGCGGGAAGAAAGAGTAGAAAGCTCTAGGCAACGGGAATTCGAGGCTCGGTGGATATTAACAAAAAGATATTGAAAAAACTGGAGGAGTGGCAACAAAAGGAGGGCTCACTACCTCAGTATCTTGAACTATACAAACATCTGGTACGCATCCAGGCTGAGGCAAAGCCAAACATCCCTTCCGGAAAACCATTATTAACCAAAGAAAAGATTAGCGCTACGTTGAAGAATGGCATCCCTCTCCTAAAGTGGGATGCCATTCTTATAGATTGGCCCACCTTTCAAAAGCTCTTCCAAAAAGCTGCCAACACAATTGACGAACACACCAAGCCCACAGATAAGAAATCCAAGAATGTCTCTTCTGACACCACCTCACTTCAGGAAATGACCAAAGTATGGTTTGAAGGCTCATCATTATCTCCCTGGGCTGGCCAGCACGGCATGGAGGAAGATCTCTTGTCCGCAGCGATTCACTGTGCCATAAAGCCTTTTTTGACAACCCAGGCAGAGGCTTACAAAAAATTGGTTGACCAGGAGCAGTGGAGACGCGGATATTGTCCAGTCTGCGGTGGCAAGGCTGACTTCGCCTTCTTAGACAAAGAAAAGGGTGCCCGATGGCTGCTTTGCTCACGCTGCGATAGCGAGTGGCTCTTTCAAAGACTGGAGTGCCCTTATTGCGGCACAAAAGACCATACTGAGCTGTCATACTTCACAGACGAGAAGGAAATGTACAGACTCTACATATGCAAGAGATGCCGCAGCTACCTTAAAACCATTGACCTGCGTAAGACGGAAACAGAGATACTGTTACCCCTGGAACGAGTGATGACTGTTGATCTGGACAGGCAGGGACAGGAAAAGGGATACAAGGGGGGATAAGCTAGCCACCAGTTGAAATACTGAGCTGTGTCGCGTCAGCTACGAATATACCTCAGCAGTTTCACAATCCCAGTAGCAGCATTACCAAAGATGAAGTATACTTGATATATAGCCATGCCTTTCATAGGCAGAGCCACAGAGGTTAGCGGTGAACGACGAATCGTTGCTGAAAGGAGCTTCGCCTGATATAATATGCAGTTGCCTCTCGTCTGGGAAGTGGCAGAACACTTCAACCGCCGTGCCCAGAGAGATAGCGCTTGCTATTTATGTGGATACGCAGGAATTAGTAACTATCCTATGCACGCCGACCAAGCTGAACTGTCTCGTCCTCGGGTTCCTTTACTCTGAGGGCGTAATAGCAAACATGAGCGATGTGGCAAGCATGCGGATATGCGAAGAGGATTCACTGGCTGATGTCAGGCTGAGCAAATCCGGATTTAAGCCGCCGACAAGAAGAACTCTGACGTCAGGTTGCGGGGGTGGGGTAACCTTCGCCACAGAAAAGCATAAACTGGAGTCAGGGCTGGTGGTCAAAGGTGACGAAGTATTATCTCTGATGAAGCAATTAAATGAGCGAGCTGAGCTATATAAGTACTGCGGTGGCGTGCACACCTCAGCTTTGGGAGACAACAGCAGTCTGCTGGCAGTAGCTGAGGATATAGGAAGACATAACACACTGGATAAAATAATGGGCGAATGCCTGCTCAGGAAATTATCAACCAGGGACAAGGTGTTAATCACCACCGGTCGCATCTCTTCAGAGATGCTGTCAAAGGCAGCAAGGATGATGACACCCATCGTCGTCTCTCGCAGTTCACCCACAGACCATGCTATCGCGCTTGCCAAAGACCTTGGTATTACGCTCATCGGTTATGTTCGAGGCAACCGCCTGTCTGTCTATTCGCACGAAGAGCGAGTACAAAGCGCTCTCGTCAAATAAAATTAAATCATTGAATACGGAAGAGGAGGAAATACGATGTTCAAAAGCTTCGGATGGCCAGAGGCCCTCGTAATCCTGGTGGTAGTCCTCGTCATCTTCGGCGCAGGTAAGCTCCCGCAAATCGGGGGGGCTCTCGGAAAGAGCATCCGTGAGTTCCGCAAAGCCAAAGAGGGCTCGGACGAGGAAGAGGGAAAAACTAAGGACAAAACCAGCACCCCTAAGGAGATAGCTGAGACTGGGACAAAAACGAAACAGAGCTAACGCAACCAGAAGTTGGAAGCGAAGCCAGCTTTTAGATGCAACTGATTGGCTTCTTCTATCATCCCCGTCTGAAAGTCAGCTTCAAATAAGGTGGGCTTGGAATGGATTTCTTTGGCATCGGCCCCATGGAGATACTCCTTATCCTGGTCATAGGACTACTCATCTTTGGCCCGGACAAGCTGCCACAAATAGGCAGAGACCTAGGCAGAACTCTTCGTTCTTTTAAGAAAGCTACCACCGATTTATCAGCAGAAATGAGCAAAGAGATGGAGGAAGAGAAGAAAGAAATCAATAGCGATACCAAACAAATTAAACAAGAGTTAGACGAAATCAGCAATCCAGCGAAACCGGAAGCCGGCAAAACACCAGCTGATGGCAATCCTCTATGAGCAAAGAGAAAAAACTGACTTTCATGAGCCATATCCGCGAACTCCGCGGACGTTTAGCCTGGTCTGTTCTCGCGTTAATCATTACCACTATAATAGCCTTCGTATTCGCTGACCAGATATTCCACTTTCTCATCAAACCTGCAGGCAACATCCACCTCATCTACACCGAGATGACCGAGATGCTCAGCACATACATGATAGTATCCCTTGCCGGGGGCTTTGTGCTGGCAATGCCTTTCTTCGTCTATCAAATTGTAATGTTCGTTTCCCCGGCACTCACCCGTCAGGAAAAGAAATATGTGTACATAGCCTTGCCCTGGATAACGCTTATGTTCGCAGGCGGAGTTGCCTTCGGATACTTTATTCTACTGCCGCCAGCGATGAAATTCCTCATCACCTTCGGCAGCGACATCGCCACTCCGGTAATCAAGATCGGGAATTATATCACACTCGTCACCAGGCTTCTTGTCGCTATCGGAGCGGTCTTCGAGACCCCAGTAATCATTACTTTTCTCTCCAGGCTCGGCGTTGTCACACCTCAATGGCTTTCCCGCGTACGCAAATGGGCTTACATAGGTGCCTTTATACTCGCCGCCATTATTACTCCCACTATGGATCCAATTAACCAGAGCCTTGTCGCTGTCCCGCTAGTTGTCCTATATGAGATAAGTATTATACTATCCAGGATCGTCTACCGGAGAAGAGCCAAGGGTGTCCCCTCACCAGCCTCTACAGCATCTTAGCTCTGGTAACAAAACAGGGTAGCGCGATACACCATAAGAGAGAACAAGCTGACAGCAGCTTCTATCCTGTATTATAATTACTGCGTGCTACAGGAACCTAAAATGCCAGTAACCATAGACGCGAGAGGCATACCCTGCCCTAGACCGCGCCAGATGGCAATCGAAGCCATCCGCTTGGCAAAACAGGGCGAGACGATTGTTGTTCTGGTCGATAGGGCTGCTGCTCGAGATAGCGTTATCAGGGTAGTCAAGGCGTTCCAACTCCCCTGTAAATCGATGAAAAAGGCCCACTGTTATGAAATCCACATCACCAGAGAAAAACTATGGATGGAGAAGTGAGCAATACCAAAAGCAGAAGAACTACATCGCTCCGAAGCCAAAAGAGTATTGCCAAACTGTATCCTATCCTTTATCCTAATAGCCACAAACAGGAAACTGACATTACTTAGGAGCTAATAAAGTCCGATTTTGGAGATCGATAGTTGCAGCATCTATTCTCCGTCTGGCAGGAGTTTTCCAAGCGCCTCAAAGCGGCAAGACGCGTGCTTCTACTCTGTGACTACGATGGCACCCTCACGCCAATTGTCGAAAGACCGGAGCTGGCAGATTTATCCGAAAAGACAAGCCAACTTCTTCAGGCCTTAGCGCGTCAAAGCCGCTTCACGGTCAGCATCATCAGCGGCAGGGCGCTGGCTGACCTCAGACAGAGGGTGGGCATCAGCGACATAATCTACGCCGGCAACCACGGTCTGGAAATAGAAGGGCCTGGCATCGGCCTCGTCAATCCTCTGGCAGAGGAGATGAGGCCGGTGTTCCGCCTGATCAACCAGGTATTGAACAAAGCCCTAGCACCGATAAAAGGAGTACACGTCGAGGACAAAGGTCTTACCGTCAGCGTACACTACCGTATGGTGGAAGAGGGCAAATCCGAAGAGGTGAGAAACATCTTCGAGAAAGTCATTGCCACAGCGCGGTCTTTGGGAAAGGTCAGAATCACCTCGGGGAAAAAGGTCTATGAGGTAAGGCCAGCGGTAGACTGGGACAAGGGCGAAGCGATAGCCTTGCTTATCGACAGGTACGGTAAGACGAAGACTAAGAAGGAACTGTTGCCCATATTTCTGGGCGATGACTCAACCGATGAGGATGGATTCAGGGTAATAGAAAAGCACGGCGGCATCTCCGTCTTTGTCGGAGAGAAGACAAACAATTCTGCGGCGCGCTACTACCTGAGATCTCCGGATGAGGTTCAGCAATTCCTCAGCATGCTGACTGAGCATACACCGATTAGGTAACCAATGAACAAGTCTTTTCGAGAAGCGCATCAAGCGAAGCTGAAAGATTACGAACCTATAGTCGGTAGAGGTAGCATCGAAGAACTGAAGGTGTTGGCGAGCAAGCTCTCGGGCAAGGTAATCCAGAATGTAAACTCCACCTTCACCGGCGGGGGTGTAGCCGAGATATTGAGCCACATGGTTCCCCTGTTCTCTCAGCTTGGAGTAGATGCCCGCTGGGACGTTATCAAGGGCGATAAGGCTTTCTTCGAAGTAACCAAGAAGCTACACAACGCACTCCATGGTAGAGATGAGCAGATAACGCCACAAGATATATCGATCTTCCAGGAAACAAGCCAGAAAAATATCGAGGAATTATCACTTTACGGTGACATCATGTTTATCCACGACCCTCAGCCCATAGCGCTGGTCGAAAGGAAACGGGGAATCGGTAAAAGGTGGATATGGCGATGCCACATAGACGTTTCCCAACCTACCGAGGCATCATGGAACTTTCTTCAACCCCGGATAGCCCTATATGATGCGGCTGTATTCTCAACCCATGCCTTCTCACATCAGCTTCCTATACGACAGTTTTTCATTCCTCCATCCATTGACCCGCTTAGCGACAAGAATAAGGAGCTTCCTCCTGACACTATCAACGCCGTCCTGGCAAAATACGGCATACCTGACGATAAACCACTGATTGTCCAGGTATCACGCTTCGACTACCTCAAAGACCCTGTGGGGGTAATGCAAGCCTTTAAGCAAGTGAAGAGAGATACGGATTGCAGGCTGGTTCTGGCCGGCGGCACAGCCACCGATGACCCTGAGTCCGACAGGGTATTAGCCGAGGTGAGAGGCGAAGCAGACAGCGATTCCGACATCCATGTGCTGCTCATCCCACCCGGGAGCGATCTGGAGATTAACGCCCTGCAAAGAGCTGCCACCATCGTGGTACAAAAATCATTGAAGGAGGGCTTCGGACTCACGGTAAGCGAGGCATTATGGAAGTCGAAACCGGTAGTAGCCTCAGCCGTAGGGGGGATACCGCTTCAGGTGAGCCACAAATCAACAGGCCTTCTATCTCACAGCATCGAGAGCACAGCCCATGCCATAAAAGAACTGCTGGGAAATCCCGAGTACGCCAAGTGGTTGGGGGAAAACGGCAGGGAGCACGTAAAACGCAACTTCCTGATAACCAGACATCTCAAAGACTATATGCTTCTATTCCTAGCGGTTGACCACTCCTAGGATGTCATTTACCTCTGATTGAATCCGTACCGTACTGTTCAAAAGCTCCACGCTTTGCCAGCGTTTCTTGACAGCCCAGATTGAAATTGCCTCTATATGTGCTAAGATAGGTGCGTGCGGAGGTGTGATGGAAAACAAATTTCGCTCCCTTCCCAGTGTGGATAAGTTGCTCTCGGATAGCAGAATCAAGCAACTAGGTGGTGTATATCCTCACGACTTGCTTGTAGACCTCATCCGCCAACGTCTGGACCAGGAACGAGCATCCATTGTCCGAGGCGATCAGTCCTCTTCCATCGCTGAAATCGTAGAGTCGATTCATGCCCACGCAAATGCACTGGCATCCCCCCACCCACGCTATCTCATAAACGCATCCGGGGTCATACTTCACACTAACCTGGGCCGTGCGCCGTTGAGCAAGGAGGCGATTGCTGCTATGGACACGATCTCTAAGGGTTACTGCGACCTGGAGTTCGACCTCGATAGCGGAACCAGAGGCTCGCGCAACACCCACATCGAACAGCTTTTATGCCAGCTAACCAGCGCTGAGGCTGCTCTAGTGGTAAATAACAACGCCTCCGCAGTGCTGTTGGGCCTCACTGCTCTGGCTAAGAAGAAGGAGGTCATCGTCTCCCGAGGTCAGTCGGTGGAGATCGGTGGCGGCTTTCGCATCCCCGAGGTAATGAAGCAAAGCGGGGCGAAGCTGGTTGAGGTGGGAACTACCAACTGTACCTACGCTCACGATTTTGAGCAAGCGATCAGCCCTCGCACGGCAGCTTTGCTGCGTGTTCATTCCAGCAACTTCAAGATAGTAGGCTTCACCGATGTGGTCACTCTTGAGGAACTGGTAGCGCTGGGAAACAAATACCAAATTCCTGTGTTCGACGACCTGGGCAGCGGCTGTCTGCTGGACACCACCCAGTTTGGACTCGACCCTGAGCCTATGGTGCAAAAAAGCATAGCCCTCGGTGTGGGGTTGGCATTCTTCTCCGGAGATAAGCTCCTCGGAGGCCCTCAAGCAGGGATTATAGTCGGTAAAAAGCAGCTCGTCGATAAACTCAAGAAACACCCCCTGGCTCGTGCAGTGCGGATCGACAAGATAAGGCTGGCCGGGCTGGTAGCCACTTTGATCCCCTACCTGAAAGGCGAAGCATTAAAGGCTATCCCTGTGTGGCGCATGATATCTATGCCGCTGGAAGATATCGAGAGACGAGCCAAACTCTGGGCGAAAGAATTCGGTGATTTAGCCAGAGTGATTGAGGGAGAAAGCATGATAGGAGGCGGCAGCTTGCCTGGAGGCACCCTGCCCACCAGGCTTGTCGCCATCGGCAAACAGAGCAAAGTAAAAGAGCAAAGCATAGCCCAAAAATTAGCGCAAAGGCTACGGACACAGGAGCCCCCGGTAGTGGGGCGCATCAGCGAGAATGTCTTGCTCCTCGATCCCCGCTCCGTCTTGCCCGAAGAAGACCAAACAGTTCTACAGGCACTTCGTAGTGCAGTTGCCGATTTAAGGGCAAAAGGGGAAATTTAATGTTTGTGCTCGGCACTGCGGGCCATGTAGACCACGGCAAATCCGCCCTGATACAAGCCCTCACCGGAATAGACCCCGACCGTCTGCGAGAGGAAAAGGAACGGGGCATGACCATCGACCTCGGCTTCGCCTGGCTGCAACTGCCCAGCGGCCGGGAGGTAGGTATCGTCGATGTACCGGGACACGAGCACTTTATCAAGAATATGCTGGCGGGCGTAGGAGGAATCGACCTGGCTCTGCTCATCGTCGCCGCCAACGAAGGAGTGATGCCTCAAACCAGAGAACATCTGGCCATTCTCGATTTGCTGGGTATAAAGAAAGGCATTGTAGTCATCACCAAAAAAGACCTGGTTGACGAAGAGTGGTTGAGCCTGGTCAAGATGGATGTAGAGGAATTGATAGCGCCAACCACCCTATCCGGCGCACCTATCGTCGCAGTATCTGCTATCACCAGGGAGGGCTTGCCCGACCTGGTTGCTGGTATCGACCAGCTTCTAAGCTCCATGCAGCCCAAGAAGGACACCGGCAGGCCCAGGCTTCCCATAGACCGCGTCTTCACCATAGCCGGCGCGGGGACGATAGTCACAGGCACATTGCTGGACGGCTCGCTCCATGTAGGGCAGGAGGTTGAGATTGTTCCTGCCGGCTTGAAATCGCGCCTCAGGGGACTGCAAACACATAAGACTCATATAGATACCGCAGCTCCCGGCAGCCGGGTCGCAGCTAATCTGGTCGGTATCGCCACCTCCCAACTGAAGCGCGGGGACGTGCTGACAAATCCGGGCTGGCTCGCTCCCACCACGATGCTGAACGTCAAACTTAGCCTGCTCTCATCGCTGCGTCATCCCCTGCGGCACAATGCCACTGTAAGCGTTCACAGCGGGACCAGCGAGGTTATGGCTAAAGTCCGCCTGCTGGAAAAAGACGAGATGAAGCCCGGAGAGACATCCTGGGCTCAACTGCTCCTGGCAGAGCCGGTAGCAGTAATTAAAGGAGACCGCTTCGTAATCCGCTCCCCGCAGGATACTCTCGGGGGGGGCGAGATCGTCGAAATACACACCGAGCGGTATCGCCGCTACCGCTCGGCCCTCATCCAGAGCCTGGAGAGCAAGGAGAAAGGGACTGCTCAAGAGATTTTAATAGCGACGCTGGAGACAAGCCAGCCACAGGAGATAAGAACGCTCGTTCATAATTGCGGCCTACCTCCCAACGAAGCCATGCCAACGATAGAAGCCCTTATCAGAGAAAAGAGCTTGTTGGCAATCGGCACAGGAGAGCACCGTATCCTCTTCACTGCTCCTGGCTGGGATAATTTGCAGGAGAAAGTGAAAACCATAGTGCAGGATTACCACAAGAGATTTCACACTAGGCCTGGTATGCCCCGAGGTGAGCTGAGCAACAAGCTACAGCTATCCCCCGCAGCCTTTGCCCCTACCCTGCATAAACTTCTCGATGAGGGTATCCTTGTCGAGGAAGGAGCAGCCGTTCGCCTGCCCTCCCATCAGATACAGCTCAGCAAGGAGCAGCAAGCGAAGATAGATGTCTATCTGCAATCGCTGGCTCGAAATCCATATGCCCCACCCAGCGATCTCGCGCCCGAGCCCGAGCTGCTCAACCTTCTCATCAAACAGCGCCGGGCAGTCAAAGTAAGCGACAGCGTGGTGTTTGCCGCCTCCGACTACGACGAGATGGTTAGAAAAATCGTGGCTCATATCAAAGCGCATGGGAAAATAACCCTAGCCGAGACGAGGGACTTGTTCAACACCAGCCGCAAGTATGCCCAGGCCCTGTTGGAACATCTGGATCAGGAGAAAGTCACCCGCCGCGTGGGAGACGAACGAGTTCTGGGCTCGGAAAGCAGATAAATGGCGGGAGCGGATGGGGCAGGGCATCCAATAGCTGCGCTATTTGTAGGAGAAATGTATTACTGGAACACAGAAATCGGTTGAATAACCCTAGCAATGTCAACGCTGATAATTGAGCGGTAGGCAAATATTTGGGCTAGCCCTAATATGATAGTGTCAACAAACGAAGAATACTTTGTTTTTAATCCCGACTGCTGGCAGGGAAAAAGAGATGTTGCAGGTTCAAGTTGGGAGGGCCTTCGTAGCTTACTCTGCCACTGCTCAGCACGACAACCCTGTCGGCGAAATTGGTAACTAAATCCAAGTCATGAGTCGTCAGTAGAACGCCCTCACCTTCCGATGCAACCTCTTTTAACAGCTGAAAGAAAGACCGTTTGGCAAAGATATCCAGTCCATCCAACGTCTCGTCCAGTAACAGGAATGTCTTACCCTGCGCCAAACCGAAAGCCAACCAGGCCCGCTGCTGTTCTCCGCCTGAAAGATCTTCCACCCGCTGTTTTGACAATTGCTCTATTTGGCAGCGGGCGAGACATGCATGGATGACTTCACGATCCTGCTCGCTTAATCGCCACCATAGCGCTCTGTTTGGCGGGAACCGTCCCAGAGCGACAAGTTCAGAGACAGTTAAGTGCGGTGGAGGCTGAACGCCTTGTGGAATGATTGAAAAGTAGCGTGCTATTTCTCTTTGAGAGAGCGCCGAGGCATCAGTGTTCCCAACGAGGAACCTCCCTGACGTAGCCCTTAACTCCCCCGAAAGAATGCGCAGTAGGGTTGTCTTTCCTGCTGCGTTAGGGCCCACAAGGCACGTCAAGGCATGATCTGAGATGACAGCTGTAGCATTGCTCAAAATGGCTCTCCCCTGTCTGACAAATGAGAGTGCTTCCATAGTCAATATCACAACACTCTCCTCGCCACATAGATCATCAAAGGAGCGCCCACCAAAGCAGTCACCAGCCCAACCGGTATCTCAGAGGGCACGAAGACCAGACGCGCCACCTGGTCGGCATACAGCGTTATGACTGCGCCGAGCGGGATGGAGACAATGAAGACTGTTCTGATATCATGCCCAACAAGCAGCCGTGCAAGATGAGGCACCATAAGGCCAACGAAACCGACAAGTCCTGCCACTGCTACAGCGGCTCCACCTAATATGCCAGACGACGCAATGGCAACTGCCCGGGTTCGTATTGGTTCTGCCCCCAGATTGGCAGACAGTCGGTCTCCAAGTGCTAGTGCGTTCAGTTTCCCTACCACAGGTAAAGCCAGCACAAGCCCTATCCCGAAGAAGGGAAGCGCAGGCAGAAGGTCCCGCCACCCTCGATTAACAAAGCTGCCACCAACAAAGTTCAACGACTGCTGACTGAATACTCTAGCCTCCGCTAAAATACCAGTCGCTGCAGCGGCGGCCAGCGCGGACAGAGAGATGCCGATGAGAGCAAGACGTGCAGGTGACATTCCCTGCCTTGAAGCAAACAGCGCAATAGCACCTGCCCCAACCAGCGATGCCACGACAGACAGCACTACCAGACCCCATGCTCCCATTCGCAGTAGGCCTGCCATAGCCAACGCCTGCACGATAGCAGCACCACCGCCCAGGCCGAACAACTGGGGGTCGCCGATAGGATTACGGGTTGCACTCTGTAGCAAGCAGCCTGCCACACCAAGACAGGAACCTACCAACAGGGCAGCGACCACCCGGGGCATCCGCAGATCCCATATAAGTACGTGATCTGCAGAGTCACCATGCAACAGGATGGCTGATATCAGTCGATGGGCATCGATCTTGACCGGGCCCAGAGCAACTCCTATCAACACTCCCAGGACCAGTAGGAGAGCAAGCGCCCCTACGACTAGTGGGACTCGTTTCACTCGGCGGCCTCATTTATAAGACGAAGCATCTCCTCTGCCGCATCGGCGATTCTTGGCCCCTGTGCCTGTAGGAATAGGAATGGGTCCAACTCTACGACCTGTCCTCCCTTTACTGCTGTCATCTGATTGAAACCAGGGATTTGGAGCAGCATTTCTGACAACCTTGGGGCTGGCGGAGGCGCAGGCGAGATAGTGAAAACCACGTCCGGGTTACTGGTGAGAGCCTGCTCTGAGGTGAATAAAGTGAAGCCGGAGTACGGACCGCTGTCGGGCAAACCGGTTGCCGGGTTGCTCAAATTAAGCAATGCCGCAATTGTCCCGGGGTAAGACTCGGGTTTAGCGGCATAGATAATGCGATTTGTATCAGCGATGAGAATGAGAACGCTCTTGCCACCGGTGGCATTGCCCTGTACAGCTTCGATCTTGCTATGAATATCAGCAACTGCCTGAGTTGCCTCTTCGTCCCTGTCGACGATATTCCCCACCAGAGCCAGGCTCTGATCTATATCGTCCAAGGAGGTGGCGCGTACAGCAATTATAGGAACGCCCAGTGTCTGGAGAGAGTCTATAATGTTCTGCTGAGTCAAAGCCTCAATGATTATCAGGTCCGGATTGAGGGCTGCGATAGCCTCTACACTTATCTTATAAGCACTGCCCACTGTGGGCAAAGTCGCAGCTTCGGCGGGATATTTGGAACCGGAATCGCGGCCCACAGCCGTGCCGCCTACTTTGTACAGCGTTTCCGTAGCTGTGGGATGTGTAGTCACAATACGGGTCGGGTGCTGACTGATTTGCACCGAGCGTCCGAGCATGTCAACGACAGAGAGAGGATAATTCGTTTGCGCCGATGTCGGGGTGGGTGTGGAAGCAGTCTCAGAGGAGCAGGCTGCGGCAGCTAAGAGAGCCGACAACAGCAAAAGGTGCAGTAGTATGATAATTCCTTTCTTCAAACCAGTCCTCCTATAAATGAATTTGATCCACCTGTCACCGTGTTTAAGCCACAAAAAAACCCTCGGTCTTCAAGAAGAAAACCGCCAAATATTATATAAACTGCGGCCAGCGCCCCGCCTAATTAGAGGTGGTGAGATCTATGGAATTAACAACGCTGGTCTTCTGGTACCATGCAATCAGAGCAAGCAACACAGCATCGCTCAGCGCAGCCATATCCCGCATCAGCGCTAAGGTTTCATCGCGGGATACATCCGCAGGCATCATCTCTTGCACTGTCTCGACGAACCTGTTACGGTGCGATAAGAAGAACTCTACAGCCTCGGTGAGAGTGTGCCCCAGTTTCTGGTTCTCGATGCCGTAATCCCTGCCGATGAAACGGGCCTCCTCCAGCAGCTCCGGCCGCTTTCGCCGCTCTCCGTGATAGCGAATTGCAACCTCAGCCAGACGGCGACCCAGAACACGCAGGTGGTCCCGGGAGTCTTCACCGATTGCATTACGCTTGATCGGAGTTACCTTGCGGCTCCTCACGTGCCGACGGAACCCACTCACGGCGCGGTCTGCCAGATTCCCCTGCTGTGCAGGACTGCCCTGCTCACGCAGAAGGTGGAGTAAGTCCTCCTGAGCAAAGCGACGGTGCCCGCCCACTGTTTTGAAAACGCGCACAAACCCCTTGTCTGCCCAGAGGCGCAGGGTTATCTGGTTTACCCCTACCAGTTTCGAGGCCTCGCCCAACGAGAACCATTGATGCCCCGATGCTTGAACTTGCTCTTCCATTTCTTTGATCCCTGAAAATCTGTAAAAATCTATATATTTTTAGAAAACAAACAAAACTTTGTATAGATTACATTTACCCGGCATAAAAGTCAAGCCCTGATAGAGACGTCAACTCATCATCTCGCGCGAAACGCCGTAGGACTTTGCTAACTGCCGAGAGCTAAGTATCTTACGGAACTCGGCAATCTCAGACCAGACAGATGAAAGTAGCTTGAGGCTTGTTTAGAAGAGCATAAGAACCTGGACAAGTAGAGGCGCACTTTAAAGCAAAGGCAGCTATATACTAAGCAAAACAGTGGCGGGAGCGGATGGGGGTCGAACCCACCAAAGACATTGTTAATGCCCCTCAACGGGTTTGAAGCCCGCGGAGCCCACCGGGACTCAACCGCTCCCTTACCAGCCTAGTATAAATCACTGGCAACACCAACGCAACAGATTCAAACCAACCCATTGACATGCAGCCCCTTGGGATTGTATCCTCTCTCAAAGAGGTGAAGAATATGAGGAGATATGTCTTATCGCTTCTGGTCCTGGTAGCTTTGCTTGCAGGCTGCAGTACCCAAGTCACGCCAACACCTGGTCCCACAGCAACACCCATATATACGCCGACACTCAGTCAAACTTCGTCACCCACCCCCACAGCAACACCGGGGAAGACCCTGCAGTGGCCCAACCCACCATCTATGGCTATCGACCAAAATAAGCAATATGTGGCCACCATCAAAACTAACTATGGTGACATCGTAGTGCAACTGTTCCCTAAAGATGCTCCGGTGACCGTAAATAATTTCGTCTTTCTGGCCCGCCAAGGTTTCTACGATGGAGTGAAGTTACACCGCATAGTAAAGGGCTTTGTCATCCAGAGCGGGGATCCGACAGGCACGGGTTCCGGAGGCCCGGGATATAAGTTTGCGGATGAGGAGGTGACCCGAAACTATGTTCCCGGTACCCTCGCTATGGCCAACTCTGGCCCTAACACCAACGGCAGTCAGTTCTTCATTACTTTGGTTGACCTTAGCGGCCAGCTACCGAAGAAATACACTATCTTTGGGCTGGTGTCCAGCGGCTTCGACGTCGTACAGAACATAGGCAATGTTCCGGTCAAAGCTAATCCTCTAACTGGCGAAATATCTGTACCGACAGTAAATGTTTATATAAGCACTATATCCATAGAGGAAAAGTAGCCACTATAATACGGATAACTATAGAGGAAAGCTAGCAGCGCTCCCTATCCCCACTTACCCTTTTTGGCTATTGCGGCAGCTAAGGGGGCAACAACAAGCCAGACTCCGATGGTAATGAGCATAGCCATCGGATAGCCTATGGTCTTCACGTTAAAATCGGGAGCTATAATGCCCCAGAATATCATGGTAATCCAGGCGCTGAGAAAAAACCCGGCGCAAGCGGTAGGAATAGCAAAGAAACCCATGACAACCTCCCCGACGCCCTCTATTATTGCTAATTAACAGATACTTACAGCCTATCTTCTAACAAGGCTCAACAGGGCATTAAGCAATATGCCTACGCCTACCAGGATAACAATCAAAGGCCACCAAGCCCCGATCCCGCCAAGAACAGCGCCACCGGCAGAAAGCAGGAGAAGCGCTAACATGAGACGGCACCACATAAACCTGCGAGGGGCAAGCTGAGCGTATCGCGCCACTGTGTCAAATAGCGAAATAGCACCCATACCAAAAAAGAAATAAGCCAACGTTTCCCTAACAGACAACACATCACGTGCCCAGAGGAACAAAATGACGCCAATCAGTAGCAATTCCAGGCCCACAATCATACCGTAAGACCAGACACGTCGGCGCTTCACCTCTTTCATACCTTTGCCCCTTTCTCAGCGCGCTCGCTATGCCTATGTTCTCGTTTCTCCAGAATCTTTATAGAGTATTTTAGCATACGTGACAATACCCCCTTAAGGGTAAAACGTATAATACCACAAAAACACTTTCCTGCACAGGATATCCACAAACAACGCCACCTGATAGTGTATAATGATTTTAAGGCAGCGGTTTAAAGTATGAACACTATAGAGATTTATGGCGTTAAGTTCCTGAAATGCCAAAAGGATGACTGCGAATGGAATGCCGGCTACACTCCTGGTGACCTCAACCGACACGGGTTGGAATTTACTGCCCGACATAATATGGGCATCAGGATATGCAATTTCAGCTGCACGGCGCTGGCCCTCGGCAAAAACATAGATGACGATTGCCCCCATAAGCAGGAGCTTTGCGACATGCTAGCCGAGGACTCGGGCTCGTCATCCCGGATCTGGGGAAGGCTCGACCCTAAAGTAGCTCGGAGAGCGCTGGGCGTAGAGCCCGACCATAAGGAATGAACCAATGGAATATGATTTTAGCTGGGTATACTGCCCTGAATGCAATATAACCCTGGTCTTCGAGTGCCGATTAGAGAAAGACGGCGAGCGCACTGAGATGGTAGTTTGCCCCAAATGCGGACTCGAATTAGGGGAGATAAGGGCTGACTACGGCTGCGACTGCATCGGTATGGCCTGCGGCTATATTTACCCGGGCCAAGCCTGCTGCGGCAGCGAATATTGATAATCTCACTTCTTGGGCTTGGGCTTCTTTACCTTCTTAAACCCCGATAAATCCAACCCCTCAACCCAGGCACCGTTCAATTTCTCAAGCTTAGGCTCCGGCTTCTTGCCCTTCCTCCAGAAGTCCTTGCATCCCTCGTCCGGAGTTACATTGGGACGCCTGGGATTGTGGCAACCCCTCCAATCATACTCACAATAGTTACATAGAAAAGTCTGCTTCATGTATTCACCCTCTGCATGCTAAAGGCCTTAATTACTTAGCATATCCTGGGCAATTGCTCTCCCACCAGCATATCCACGATACGAGATGCGCCCATCCTGGTCTTCAGAATCACCCGGCCTGTGTGCTCCGACACCACCTCGCCGATAATAGCTGCCTCTTTGCCGTATTTGTTGCGGCGCATCGCCTCGACTACCTTTTCAGCGCCATTCGCAGCTACCACCGCCACCAGCTTGCCCTCGTTGGCCACATAGAGCGGGTCAAATCCCAGAAGCTCGCAGGCAGCCTGCACCACTTCATGTACCGGGATATCCTGTTCCTCTATCCTGATTCCCACTTTGGAACTCTCAGCGAACTCGTTCAGGGTACTCGCTAACCCCCCTCTGGTAGGGTCGCGGAGGCAGCGTATATCCACGCCGCTATTCAGCATCTCAGCCACCAGCTTATTCAAAGGAGCACAGTCGCTCTTAACAGAGGAGGAGAATTGCAAACCCTCGCGCTGGCTGATTACGGCAATGCCGTGGTCGCCGATGGAGCCGCTGAGGATGACCTTGTCACCAACCCTGGCATTGGAGCCGGAGATGTCAACGCTGGACGGGATAACTCCCACTCCAGCGCTGTTGATGAATAACTTGTCGGCGCTGCCCCTGTTCACCACCTTGGTATCGCCGGTGACTATCTTAACCCCAGCCTCAGTAGCAGCCTTTTTAATCGAGGCCATTATGCGCCTCAGGTCGGACATGAGAAGCCCTTCCTCAATAATCAGGGCTATGCTCAGGTATTTGGGCACAGCGCCGCTCATGGAGAGGTCGTTCACCGTACCACAGACCGCAAGCTTCCCGATATCGCCTCCAGGGAAGAAGATAGGGTTGACCACATAGCTGTCGGTGGTGAAGGCGAGGCGCCCTTCAAGCTCGAAAACCGCTGAATCATCCAGCTTGTTCAGAAAGGCATTATCGAACAGGGGTACAAAGTTCTGCGCCACCAGGTCATGGCTGAGCTTGCCACCGCTGCCGTGAGCCAGCAGAATCTTATCCTCCATAGCCCTCTCCGTACTGGTAGTAGGCAGCGCAACTGCCCTCGGAGGAGACCATGCACGGCCCCACGGGGTGTTCCGGGTTGCATACCTTGCGAAATAGCTTGCACTCCAGAGGCGTTTTCACTGCACGCAGAATATCGCCGCAAATGCATCCCTTGGGCTCAATCGGCTCGCCGGGCCTAATCTCGAAATTGTGCTCGGCATCGTAGCGCTGATATTCCTTTCTCAACCTCAGGCCGCTGCCGGGGACAACCCCTATTCCCCGCCAGTTCCCGTCACACACCTCGAAGACCTTATCCATAAGCTCGAGGGCTATTCGGTTGCCTTCGGGCTTCACGCCGCGGCGATAGGCTATCTCCACCTTGGGCTGCCCGTTCTCAATCTGGTCCACCAGCATATCAACGCACTGTAAAATATCCAGAGGCTCGAAGCCCGATATGACGCAGGCAATGCCGTAGTCGCGGGGTATGAACTCATAGGGATGAGAGCCGATAATGACGCTGACATGTCCGGGACAAACGATGCCGTCAATCTTCACCTCGCCGGAATCGAGCAGCGCCTTTACCACAGGAGGACACAGCTTATGTAACGAGAGCACATAGTAGTTGTCTATACCCTGCTGCTCTGCCTGAAGCACAGAGGCCGCTATTGTGGGAGCGGTGGTCTCAAAGCCGACGCCGATGAAGACAACCGACTTCGAGGGATTGCTCTGGGCGATTTTCAAAGCATCCAGCGTGGAGTAGACTATCCTGACATCGCCTCCCTCTGCCTTAACCTGCTGCAGGCTGGAACGGCTGGCAGGCACCTTTATCATATCGCCAAATGTGGTAATGATGACATCAGGCAATTTAGCCAATGCGATGGCTTTGTCTAAATCGGCGCTGGCAGTAACGCAGACAGGACAGCCAGGCCCCGAAAGCATCGTGATAGTAGGTGGCAGAAGCTGTCTTAGGCCGTGCTTGGCGATGCTGACGGTGTGCCCGCCGCAGAACTCCATAAGCCGCGCCGGCTTGGTTGACCTCTGTTGAATCCGAGCTATCAGCTTCTTGCCCAGCTCAGCATCTCGATATTCGCTGATAAATTTCATCTTCGCTAACTATTATGCAAACTTAATTAGAAGAATCTTTGGCCTCAGCCTCGGCCATCTCCCGAAATATCTTGAGGGTCTCCTGAGCCTCCTCCTCGTCAATGACGTTTATAGCATAACCAGTGTGAAGCAGCACGTAGTCGCCCACCCTCGCCTCAGGCGTGAGCATAATGCTGGCCTTGCGGCTTACGCCGCCGACCTCCACCTCAGCCTCCACGCCATCTATTGATTTAACCTTCGCCGGTATTGCCAGGCACATAGCCAGACCTCCTCCAGTCTTTGTTAATGTCATTGCGAGCGAAGCGAAGCAATCTCATCTTCACCCACTTTATTTACGAGCACCCCGAGATTGCTTCGTCGTCCGCCAGAGGCGGACTCCTCGCAATGACATGATTATCTTTCGTTACTCTAAAATAGCAAAATTAGCAATTACTGCCTGCCCTAACGAGACCCCGCCATCGTTGGTGGGCACCTTGCTGTGCGTGAGGACTTCAAACCCAGCCTCCTCCAGAGCAGCCGCCGTCAATCTCAGCAGCAACCTGTTCTGGAACACGCCGCCGCTCAAAGCCACCTCGTTAATACCACTCATCTTAGCCAATCGCTGGCACATCTGCACAACCATCTCCGCCATAGTACGGTGGAACTTCGCTGCTATTCTAGCTTGGGAAACACCTGATTTCAGGTCTTTGATTATGCCGCCGAACAGCTCCTTGAGATAAACAATGTTTACACCATTTTGCTCTACGATAGCAAATGGATAGCTTCCGCGCTCGCTTTCGTCAGTTGCCATTTCCATCTCGATAGCCGCCTGAGCTTCGTAATCTATCCTGCCCCTAATCCCGATTAAAGCCGAGACAGCATCGAACAACCTGCCGCAGCTTGAGGTCAGCGGTGAGTTGATTCCTTTCTCCAACTGCTTCTTAATAAGCTCGAGTTCCTGACTGCTTACCTCTTTCAGAAAAGCTAAATCAGTCGTCAGGGCATCCTTTCCTAACAGCGTCAGTACATAGCTGATAGCCATGCGGTAGGGTCTCTCTATAGCCACCGTGCCGCCGGGCAGGGGAACATATTCCAGATGCCCCACCCTTTCGAAGCCCTTGTAGTCAGCAATGAGAAACTCACCACCCCATATACATCCGTCGCTGCCATAGCCCGTCCCATCGAATGAAATCCCTATCACTTTTTCCTCAACGCCATTCTCCACCATGCAGCTCACTATGTGGGCATGGTGATGCTGGACCGGGACAAGCCTCAGTTCCTTATGTTTATCACCCAGCGACTTGGCGTACTTGGTGGACAAGTACTCGGGATGCATATCGTAAGCCACGATCTCAGGTTGGATGCGGAAAAGCTTCTTGTAAAGCTCAAGCGTAGCCTCGAAATGCTCCATAGTCTCCAGATTCTCCAGGTCGCCGATGTGCTGGCTCACAAACGCATAGTTATCCTTGGTCAAACAAAATGTGTTCTTAAGCTCAGCCCCGCAAGCCAATATCTGCTTCGACTTGAAGGGAAGATGGACAGGATAAGGGGCGTAGCCGCGGGCTCGCCTCACTATCTGTGGCCTGTTCAACTCAACTATAGCCACACTATCATCGTAGCGGGAGTAGATGTCGCGGTTATGCAGCAGGAAATAATCGGGAATGCCCTTGAGCCTCCGCAATGCCTCGTCATTGTCCTTGGCGATGGGCTCCTCGCTGAGGTTGCCGCTGGTCATCACCAGAGGCAGGCCTGTCTCTCTGAGCAATACATGGTGCAGCGGAGTATAAGGCAGCATCACCCCAAGGTATTTGAGATTAGGCGCTACCGAGGGTGAGATCGAAGAGCCTTGCTTACGTCTCAGCAGCACTATGGGACACTGCGGCGAGGTCAGCAATTCCTCTTCTTTTTCAGATACCAGACAATGCTTCCTCACATCCTCCAACGTGGCAACCATTATGGCCAGGGGCTTGAAGGGACGCCTCTTTCTGTCTCTGAGCAGCTTCACCGCCTTCTCGCTGGTGGCATCGCAGGCTAAGAGAAAGCCGCCCAGACCCTTGATAGCCAGAACTTTGCCCTGCTTGAGAAACCTGGCGGCGGTGGCCAGAGCATCGTCACACGGCACAGGATTCCCAGCGTTATCAACCAGTTTCAGGCTGGGGCCGCACTTAGGGCAGGCATTTGGTTGAGCATGAAAACGGCGGTCCAAAGGGTTATCGTACTCACGCTGGCATTGAGGGCACATCCTGAAGCTGCGCATGGTGGTCTTGGGACGGTCATAGGGAATATCCTCGATGATAGTGAAGCGAGGGCCGCAGTTGGTGCAGTTGGTGAACGGATAGCGGTAACGCCTGTCGCTAGGAGTCAAAACCTCTCCCAGACAGGGCTTGCAGGTAGCGATGTCAGGCGAGACTAGCTGATACTTGCCCTCCTCAGCGATACTGTGTCGAATCTCGAAGCCACCATATCCCTGTGGTGTATGGCTGGTTACAGAGACGTCCTCCAAACGTGCCAGGGGCGGTGTCAGAGCCACCAGCTCATCGAGGAATCGGTCTAAAGCACGCCTCTCCCCCTCCACCTCTATCTTGACATCGCCCGAGGTGTTGCATACCCATCCCTTGAGATTGTGCTTGGTCGCAAGCTGATAGACAAAGGGGCGGAAGCCAACTCCCTGCACCACACCACGCACGCTGATGCGCAAAAGCTCTAAATTCCCTACCTTAATTGCACACCTCCACCAATTCATATTATACCGTAAAGAGACATTCGGGGGAAATTCGAATAGAATCCATGCCCACCATCGCAGTTGATGTACTGTGTAATTAGCTTTATAGTATGGGCGAGGTGAGAAATGCCTAGCGGCAAGGTCCTCATAGTTGAGGATGACCGAACCCTGCTCGATGTGCTCAAGTACAATCTCACTAAAGAAGGCCATGATGTCGTAACAGCCAGTGATGGCGTCGAGGCTCTAGATGTGGCCCGCAACAAGAAGCCTGATTTGATTGTCCTGGATGTTATGCTTCCCAAACTCGACGGCTTCGAGGTCTGCCGTATCCTGCGCAGCGAGATGACTGTACCCATCCTCATGCTCACTGCCAAGGCTGGTGAAACAGACAAAGTAGTTGGCCTGGAGCTAGGGGCTGATGACTACATGACCAAACCCTTCAGCATGAGGGAGTTCTTAGCCCGTATAAGGGCAATGCTCCGCCGCGCAGAGATGACGAAGCTGGTGGAAATTTCCGCCAAAGAAACCGCTCCTTCTTTAATTAAGGTGGGCGACCTTGAGATCGATTTCGCTCGCCACAAGGTATCCCAAAGCGGCACCATTATCGACCTTAGCCCCAAGGAGTTCGACCTCCTCGCCTTCCTCGTTAAGAACAGGGAGCAGGTATTCAGCCGCGACCAGCTACTGGAGAAGGTCTGGGGCTACGATTACGCCGGCGATACCCGCACCGTAGATGTCCACATAAGGTGGTTAAGGCAAAAGATCGAAGTAGCCCCAGCAAACCCCAGGCATCTTTTGACTGTACGGGGTATCGGCTACAAATTCGAGGGATAATAGTGTTTCGTAGCATCCGATGGCGCATAGGCATAGTTTTCGCTGTACTTATCATTGCATGTATAAGCGGGCTCGGCGCTTATTTGTCCCACCTGACTAGAGACGACCACCTGGATACTCTAAGGACACAGCTAGCCGACCAGGCACTGCTCATCGGCGATAGCAGCGCTCCCTACTTCGCTGGCAACCAAACTGAAAGCCTGGAAGCGCTGGCCCAGAGACTGGGAGAACAAATCGATGCACGAATTACCATTATTAACAAAGATGGAGTGGTTCTGGGCGATTCAGAGGAAGACCCAGCCACCATGGACAACCACGCCAACAGACCGGAGGTTATAGAAGCTCTCTCCCAAGAAACCGGCAGCAGCATCCGCTACAGTTCAACGTTAGGCTATAGCATGATGTATGTTGCAGTGCCCATAACCTCAAATGGCGGAGTAGTGGGCGTCGCTCGTGTAGCCCTACCACTAACTCAGATAGATAAATCACTTCAACACATTAATAGAGTCATTATCATTGGAGCCGTGATTGCCGCTGTCATCGCTATTTTGCTGGCGTTTCAGATATTAAGAATCACCACAGAGCCAGTGAAAAAGTTGACGCACCTGTCCCGAAAAATGGCTCAAGGTGAACTTGACCAGGAAATCCAGATAACGTCCCGGGATGAGGTCGGCGAGCTTGCCAGAGCATTCAACCAGATGGCAGCCAGGCTCAAAGAGATGGTAGCGCTCATCACCAACGAGCGCGACAGGATGGCAACTATTTTATCCAACATAGATGATGCCATCCTTATGGTAGACGGTGATAGCAAAATAACCACAATGAATCGGGCGGCAGAGAACATCTTCCAGATTTCAGAGAAGAAAGCTCTGGGACATACCTTCATCGAGATAGTGCGCGACCATGAGCTTAATGGGTTACTCCAGCGCTGTCTCAGCACAAGAAAACAGCAGACAGGAGCTGTGGAGATAAAGCCCAAAAAGCAGTTCCTGTCAATTATAGCTACGCCATTACCACGTGATGGCGGCTGTCTGGTACACATCCAGGACCTCACTGAGTTGCGCAGACTGGAGATGATTCGCCAGGATTTCGTCTCGAATATATCCCATGAACTCCGCACCCCCATAGCCTCAGTCAAGGCCCTCGCTGAAACGCTGAATGAGGGCGCTATCGAGGACCCGTCGGTGGCGAAAGATTTCTTGAGTAGGATAAATGCTGAGGCAGACAAGTTGGCTCAAATGGTGCAGGAACTGGGAGAGCTGTCCCGCATCGAGAGCGGCGAAGCCCCTCTTCAGAAAAGGCTTGTCAACATAGCCGACGCAATCGGGCACGCTGTGGACAGGCTCAGGGCGCAGGCTGACCGCGCCGGGCTAAACCTCGATTTTGTTATTCCTACCACCTTGCCTGAAGTCCTGGCTGACGAGGCCCGTGTGGAGCAGGTCCTGGTCAATATCATTCACAACGCTATCAAATTCACCCCATCCGGCGGCAGAATCAGTATCTCCGCCAAAGCCAAGGACAATGATATTCTGGTCTCAGTTGCCGACACCGGCATCGGCATTTCCCCTGACGATTTACCCCGCATATTCGAGCGTTTCTACAAGGCAGATAAGTCTCGTTCCGGCGGAGGCACGGGGTTGGGTCTGGCTATCGCCAAGCACATCGTGGAAGCCCACGGTGGCAGGATTTGGGCGGAAAGTACGGAAGGAAGGGGCTCTATTTTCAACTTCACTCTGCCTCTAGCGCACAAGCCTTAATTAAACCCACCTAAAATTTAACAAATCCTTAACAGAGTCTTAAAAATCTCTTAACCATCGCCTGTTATTATCAATTTAGAACAATGAAGAAAATCTTGTTTGTATGTGTTCACAACGCAGGCCGCAGCCAGATAGCTGAGGCCTTTTTTAATCATTATGCCAAGGGCAAAGCACAGGCCTTTTCCGCTGGAACCCACTACGCCAGCCGCATAGACCCTATTGTGGTTGAAGCCATGGCAGAGCGAGGAATAGACATCAGCAACAAGCGTCCTAAAATGCTGACCCTCGAGATGCTGGGAGTCGCTGACAAGGTCATCAGCATGGGCTGTGGGGTGGAAGGTGTTTGTCCTGCCACATTCGTTCCTACCGAAGATTGGCAATTGGAAGACCCCGAAGGCAAGCCTATCGAGCAGGTAAGAGCTATCAGAGATGAAATTGAAGCAAAGGTAAGAACTTTGATTGAAGAGATATAAGACATCTTGCTATAGCCCCAGTCTCTTATAACTGAAACAAATAAATTAGGAGGGTAAACATGAAGATTAGAAGAGGATGGAAATGGTTTATATTGCCTATGGTAGCGGCTTTGCTTGTGGCAACCTTTTTGCTTGTTGGATGCAGCAGTGGGAGCTTGGGCACTATCACTGAAAACGGCTCGACCACCGTGCAGCCATTAGCAGAGAAACTGGCAGGGGCCTTTAAGGCAAAGAACCCTGATGTAAACGTGGTTATCCAGGGCGGTGGTAGCGCCGTTGGCATAAAGTCGGTCAACGATGGGACTGTGGATATCGGCGCAGCCTCCCGCGAGCTAACAGCAGCAGACCCGACCCTGGTGAAGCATCTGCTGGCTCGCGATGGCATCGCCATCATTGTCCATCCCTCGAACCCTGTCACCGGCTTGACCAAGGAGCAGATAATAGGTATCTTCGCTGGCAATATCAGCAATTGGAGCCAGGTTGGTGGACAGAATAAGTCCATAGACGTAGTAGCCAGGGAGGAGGGCTCCGGGACCAGGACAGCTTTTCAGGATTTGGTTATGGGAAAGGCGCTTATAAAATCAGATGCTATCCTGCAAAACTCGAACGGATTTCTCAAAACGGCGGTATCCAGTGATTCTCAGGCAATTGGCTTTATTTCCATGGGTTTGGTTGACAGCTCGGTCAAGGCACTGGCAATCAACGGCGTGGCAGCCACCGAGGAGAACGCCAAGAATGGAACTTACCCCGTCGTCCGCCCCCTGTATTTCCTGACCAAGACACAACCTACCGGGATAGTCAAGGATTTCATCGACTTCTGCACAGGTCCGGATGGACAAAAAATCGTTGCTGAAGAGGGATACATAACAGTAGAATAGTCCTTAAAGAGATAGGCATCCTGATTACAAGCTTAAGGCGGGATGGGCCAAGCTATCCCGCCCATACCTATGAGGGTTGGGAATATTGTCTCGATATTTTATCGACCGTAACGCCAAATATCTGGTGCTGGTCTGCGCCTCAACCTCATTCATAATACTGGCAGCTATCGCTATATTCATCCTCAAGGAAGCACTGCCTGCCTTCCAACATGTTGGTTTCATACACCTTTTATTCGGAACCACGTGGCGCCCTACCATGGGGGGATTTGGCATACTGCCCATGATAGTAGGCTCCCTTGCTGTTACCCTGGGCGCAATGATTCTGGCAATTCCCCTGGGGCTCGGCTGCGCAGTCCTGCTGGCTGAGGTGGCACCTCACAGAATACGCCAGTTCTTGAGACCTGCGGTAGAAATCCTGGTGGGCATACCTTCAGTGGTATACGGGCTGGTGGGCATGCTGCTTATTGTGCCCCTGATACGCGAGATCGGGGGCACCGGCTACAGCGTAGCAGCCGGCGCCCTTGTGCTTACGGCGATGGTCCTTCCCACCATTATCAGCATCAGTGAGGACAGCATCAGAGCCGTGCCCAGGAGATACAAGGAGGGCGCTCTGGCGCTGGGGGCTACGCACTGGCAGACCATATGGCATGTCCTCATTCCAGCGGCGCGCTCCGGCATTACAGCCGGTATCATATTGGGAATGGGCAGGGCCATCGGAGAAGCCATGGCTATGATTATGGTCACAGGCAACGCGGTGCAGATACCAAATTCTCCACTCGACCCGACACGCACCCTGGCTGGCGGCATAGCTGTCGAGATAAACTACGCCAGCGGGCTGCACGAGAATGCACTGTTTGCAATCGGGGTTGTCCTTTTCATCCTGATCCTGGCAATCAACAGTATTGCTATCCTTGCCATAAGAAGAGGAAGGCATGCCCAAGATGTCTGCTAAGTCCACTCAAACATTGGCTAAGATATTCATCTGGGGAAGCGGTTTCATCACCGTTCTCATCCTCTTCCTCATTATCGGCTATGTCCTGGCCCGGGGATTGCCCCAACTCAGCCTGAGTTTTCTATTTAGCGCTCCCCAAGGGGGAACGAGCGGAGAGGGCGGCATCTCCACCGCCATTGTAAGCACAATTTATATCGTGATGTTGACCATTGCTATCCTGATTATTCCAGGGATAGGAGCAGCTATCTACCTGTCAGAGTACGCCAAAGATAACTGGCTTACACGCATCATCCGCTACGGGGTGGACACTCTGGCTGGCGTGCCATCCATCGTCTTCGGACTATTCGGTTTCGTCATCTTCGTGACTGCTTTACAGTTCCGCTTTTCCATCCTTTCCGGAGCCCTGACTCTGGTCTGCCTTCTTTTGCCCACGCTCATCCGCACCTCTGAGGAAGCAATCAAGGCGGTTCCCCGCTCCCATCGTGAGGCTGCGCTGGCTCTGGGTTCCACTAAATGGCAGGCGATATGGCATGTGGTCCTACCTGCCGCTATGCCCGGGATAGCCACCGGTATCATACTCTGCATCGGACGCATTGTGGGAGAGACAGCCTGTCTCTACGTCACCATGGGGGGTAGCTCTGCCATGCCAACATCGCTGCTCTCCGGAGGGCGCACGCTGTCATTGCACCTTTTCTACCTGGCAACGGAGACCAATGCCATGTCAAAGGCCATGGCAACAGCAGCAGTTGTTATAATAGTAATTCTGGTTATCAACACCATCATCAACTGGCTAACACATCGTTTCCAGGCCAGGATGTATGGAGGAGCCTGATATGGACCCCAAAATAGAGTCCAAACATCTCAACTTTTACTACGGTAAGCTTCATGCTCTCAAAAATGTGACCTTGAACATAAGAGAAAAGCAGATCACTGCGCTTATTGGGCCTTCTGGTTGCGGCAAGTCAACGTTCCTGAGAACCTTGAACCGTATGAATGACATCATCCCGGGAGCCCGCATCGAGGGAGAGGTGCTTCTGGACAAGCAGAATATCTATGAGCGCAGCGTGGATGTGGTGGAGCTTAGAAAAAGGGTGGGCATGGTATTTCAGCAGCCCAACCCTTTCCCCAAATCCATCTTCGAAAATGTAGCCTTTGGCCCGAAGATGCTGGGGCTTAGCCATAAGCTGAATCTGGATGAAGTGGTGGAGAAGAGTCTGCGTGCAGCCGCACTTTGGGGCGAAGTTAAAGACAACCTCCACAAATCAGGGCTGGCTCTCTCAGGAGGACAGCAACAAAGGCTGTGTATTGCCCGTGTGCTGGCTGTAGAGCCAGAGGTTATCCTTATGGACGAGCCCTGCTCAGCACTCGACCCTGCGTCTACGCTTAAGATTGAGGAACTGATGCAGGATTTGACAAAGAATTATACTATTGTTATCGTGACCCACAATATGTTGCAAGCGGCGCGGGTTTCCGAATGGACCGGCTTCTTCCTCCTGGGTGAGATGATAGAATATGGCAAGACCGTTGATATCTTCAGCCGGCCGCAAGATAAGAGGACAGAGGATTACATCACCGGCCGCTTTGGCTAAAGGAGACAATTTAACAACTGGGGAGTGCAGAGGGGCTTTTGCCCCTTTGCCGGGGGACTTGGGGGTGTCCCCCAACTTAAAATTCCCCCAAGACTGGGGGACAAAGGGGGTTGAAATATGCCAAGAACAAGTTTCGAGCGACATCTTCATGAGCTTCAGGACGATGTCCTGGTCTTAGGCAGCATGGTTGAGAAGGCTATTTACCGCTCTATGGAAGCCCTCAAAAACAGGGACTTAGAGCTGGCAAAACAGGTCGTTGCCGATGACAGTGAGATAGACCGAAAGCGCTTCGATATCGAGGAGAAGTGCATCGAGCTTATTGTTACCCAGCAGCCGGTGGCCAGCGACCTTAGGATCATAGTCGCCGTTCTGAACATTATTATCGACCTCGAAAGGATGGGCGATCATGCTGAGGGCATTGGCAAAATCACCTTAATGATAGGCAAAGAGCCTCCTTTGAAGCCCCTCATAGATTTGCCCCGCATGGCACAAAAGACTAGCGATATGCTGAGACGGAGCCTGGATGCCTTCGTCAGCCGCGATGCAGATGCCGCCAGGCAGATCTCCAAAGAGGATGATGAGATTGACGCCTTATATGACCAGGTCTTTCGAGAGTTGCTCACCTTCATGGCAGAAGACTCCAGGACCATTACCAGAGCCACCCGCCTTATCTGGGTAGCACACAACCTGGAGCGCAGCGCGGACAGGGTCACCAACATCTGCGAGCGTGTCGTTTTCGTTGTCACCGGGAAGATGGAGGAGATAGGGGTTTCCAAGTACTAGGAGATTGCTTATAAGAGGTCGTTTAACAACCGGGGTGGGCAGAAGATCCTTCTAAGAAGGACTCCTTTGCCAGGAGCTTGGGGGTATACCCCAAAAAGGATTCCTTTGTCATTGCGAGGAGTCCGCCTCTGGCGGACGACGAAGCAATCTCTGGGCTGGGTGAAAGAAATGGCGATTAGATTGCTTCGCTTCGCTCGTAATGACACTGAGTTTAGACTGGGGGAAACAGAGGGTCGAAAAAGCGTTTGTAACCGATCCCTTAATAAGCGAGTTGTCCAGCTCTAAAGCTTTACCGCCTTAGCAGTATGCACATCGGGGATAGCCAGAAGCCGCTGGCGTTGTTCCTCAGTCAATCTCTCATCAACAGCAAGCACCATCAGAGCAGGGCCTCGCGGCTTAAGGCGAGCCACCAGCATCGAGCTGATATTGATATCAGAGTCACCTGTCACCATGCCCACCGCACCGATAAGGCCGGGACGGTCGAGATGGTCGCTGAATATCCAATACCCTCCCGTGGGAACAATGTCGAGCCAGTAGCTGTTAACGCGAACTATGTGCGTCTGCCCCCTCATCAAAGTGCCTGAAACCGTGGTCGTCCCCTTGTCGGTGGCGACATCTACAGTGATAAGGCTGGTATAGTTCTCGCACTTCGCCGTCTTCTGCTCAACGACCTTTAGCCCGCGGCTTTGGGCAATGACATTAGCGTTAACAAGGTTAACCCGTTCATCGGTCATCGGCTCCAGAAGACTGCCTATTACCGTAGCCTTGAGAGCGCTGGTATCGTAATCGGCGATCTCGCCCTCGTACTTAATCACAATAGTGCTTAAACGCCCCTCAGCGAGCTGGATGCACAGCCTCGCTACATCGGAGGCCACAGCCAAAAACGGCGTCACTACCGATGCAGTTTCGGGGGAGATCAGAGGCATATTGACCGCATAGCGGGCAGATTGCCCCTTGAGCACAGTCAAAACCTGCTCCGCCACATCCACTGCTACACTCGTCTGGGCCTCGGCAGTCGATGCGGCGAGATGAGGAGTCACAACGATTTTATCGCTTTTGAGCAGGATATTATCCAGAGCCGGCTCCTTGGTGAAGACATCTATGGCAGCGCCGGCTACCTTCCCCTCCTCGATGGCATAGTAAAGCGCCTCTTCATCGATTACGCCACCCCGGGCGGCGTTGATGAACCTTACCGTAGGCTTGACCGAGGCTAATTCCTTCTTACCTATGAGCCCTTTTGTCGCCGAGGTTAGAGGGACATGGACTGTGATGAAGTCAGAACGTCTCAGCAGCTCCTCCAGGGATACAAGCTCCACAACCATATGGCTAGCTTTCTCCGCAGAGACAAAGGGGTCATAGACGATAAGCTTCATCTCCAACCCCTTGGCCATCCTAGCCACCTCCGAACCCACGCGGCCCAATCCGATTATGCCCAGAGTCTTATTGCGCACCTCGGTGCCCATGAATCCTTCCCGTTTCCACTCGCCCGACCTCAGGCGGCTGCAGGCTTGAGGGATATGACGGGCGAGCGAAAGCAAGAGGGCTATGGTATGTTCAGCGGTGGAGATAGAGTTCCCCGCCGGAGCGTTGACCACTACTATCCCGCGCCTGGTTGCCGCCTCGACGTCTATATTATCTACGCCGATACCAGCACGCCCGATTACCTGAAGCTTTTTCCCCGCCTCGATAACCTGAGCAGTGACCTTGGTTTCGCTGCGCACCACCAGCGCATCGTAGCCGCCGATAATATCTATCAGCTCCGCAGGCTTCAGCTTCAGTTTTACCTCAACATCAGCCTCCGGGCGCAGGACGGCTACACCCTCTTCGGCTATATTATCGGCAACCAGAATCCTCGGTTTCATATCACATATCCCCGCCGCTTACTTATGCGGCACCTTATATCCTACCTTGGGCAAAGCCTGGCGCAACTCTCTGATTACATCATCTATATCGGAGTCAGTCACATAGCCGAGGTGGCCGATACGGAATATCTTTCCCGCCAGAGTGCTCTGCCCTCCGGAGATGACTATGCCGTGTTCATCCCGCATAACCTCTTGAATCTTCTTGCCGTCTATTCCGAACGGTGAATTGACTGCAGTGACCGTATTCGAGGCGTATTTCTCATCGGCAGCAAATAGCGTCAATCCCAGAGACTTCATTCCATCCCTGGTCTTCTGTCCCAAACGTGCATGCCTGGCGAAGATATTGCGCAGCCCTTCTTCCAACATCATCACCAGAGCAATATCGAGAGCATAGAATATCGAAACCGCCGGGGTCCAGGGGGTTTGCTTCTTCTGTAGAAAGTCCCCCGCAGAAGTGAAATCCCAGTAGAAACGCGGCATCTTGGCTGTTTTATGTGCCTGCCAGGCGCGCTGGCTGACGCTTACAAAAGCCAGGCCGGGGGGCACCATCCAGCCTTTCTGCGAGCCTGTGACCACCACATCACACCCCCAGTTATCGACCTGCAGGTCGACGCAGCCCAGGCTGCTGATAGCATCAACCAGGAGCAGCTTGTCATACTTCCTCACCACAGAGGCTATAGCTTGCAGGTCGCTGGTCACGCCTGTAGAGGTCTCGTTATGTGTAACCAGCACCGCCTTGATACCGGGGTCAGCTTTAAGGGCCTTATCCGCAGCATCGGGGTCAACAGCCTTGCCCCAGTCGAACTTCACCCGGGTTACATTAGCACCAAACCGCTCGGCTATGGTAGCGAACCTATCGCCGAAAACACCGTTGGACAGCGAGAGCACTTTATCTCCCGGGGACATGGTGTTGACGATGGCAGCCTCCATCCCGCCGGTCCCTGAGCAGGTTAGGATGAAGACATCGCCCTTGGTCTGGAACAATTCTTTAAGCCTCGCGGTAACTCGGGCCATCAGCTCTCCGAACTCCTTACCGCGATGGTTGATCATCTGCTTGGACATCGCCTGAAGCACATTGTCCGGGCATGGTGTAGGGCCAGGAATACGCAAACTCATAGGTTTCCTCCTTAAAAGGCTAAGCAACAATATACATTAAAGGGGGGGTAGGGGTCAACTGCCGCCGCATGTGGAAATTTTATTTGCTCTTAGGGGGATGATAACATCCACAGCGAGCAAAAGTAGGGGCGGTTCGCGAACTGCCCCTACAAAAAACCCTTCCTAAAAGCAATTGTTAATAAAAGCTTTCCCAATGCACCTACGATTAATGATTGCACAGAGGGGATTTTCCTGCTATCATTTGCCTTGTACGGAGATTATTGTGATCAATTCCCCGGTCCTGGTTCTGAATCAGAATTACGAGCCGCTCGATGTTTGTCGGGCACGGCGGGCGGTGGTCTTGCTGTGGCGAGGCAAGGCTGAGATGCTGGAGAAGAACTCGGGTTCAATCAGCAGCGCCTCCATGACCATCCCTCTGCCCTCAGTGATCCGCCTGGTTTACCTGATTAAACGTCCCCGCGTACAGAGGAAGTTGAGCCGGCGCGAGGTGTTCCTTAGAGACAATTATATCTGCCAGTATTGCGGCAAGCAGACCAGAGACCTCACCATAGACCACGTTGTCCCGCGCCATCTGGGAGGCAAACACACCTGGGAGAATGTGGTGAGCGCCTGCAAGGCCTGCAATCAGCGCAAAGCAGGGCGTTCGCCCAAAGCAGCAGGTATGGATCTCCGCCGCCCACCATCTCCGCCACCTATAGTTGGCTACCACATAGGGTATCATCGCTTCGACGAACACCCCGAATGGCAGAAGTATATCCCCATTCGTAACTAAAGTAGATTGTCGAGCACTAGGACATCCCCAGATGATTTTTGGTGTCATTGGTGGCACTGGGGGACACAGGAAAATCCTTGGTAACTAAAGTCAACTTGACAATACTACTAAAGTTGGTATAATTATTATGCCTATCGATCCTTCCTATGAAGGACGGTAAGGCTTTCTGGATGCACCTTTAAACATAAGTCGCTTGGATCGGACACGACCGAGACGGCAAATCGAATAGAGCAGCTTCCCCAAGCCTTCTCGGATAATGTCTGAGAAGGCTTTTTTAATTTCCGGGAGAGATGGAGAAGGATGCCTAAGATCGGCTTCATCGGGGCAGGCACAGTAGGCACAGCGCTGGCGATAACGCTCCATGAGAGGGGCTACGCCGTGATAGCGGTTGCCAGCCGCAGCAAGTCGTCAGCCGACAGGCTGGCATCCAGGGTGCCTGAGTGCAAGTCGTTCGAGAAAAAACAATCCGTTGCCGATGTGGCTGAGCTTGTTTTCATCACCACTCCCGATGATGTCATTGCCCAGGTAGCTGCCGAGCTCAACTGGCACCAAGGCCAAAGCGTCGCTCACTGCAGCGGCGCTCACTCACTGGACATCCTGGAGCCAGCGAGAAAAGCCGGTGCCCGGGTAGGCGCCTTCCACCCCCTGCAAACCTTCGCCAACGTCGCCCACGCTATAAAGAACCTCCCCGGCTCCACCTTCGGCCTGGAAGCAGAGGGAGAGCTTTTAGATACACTAAAAGGTATGGCCCAGGACCTTGATGGAACCTGGGTAAAACTTGGAGCAGGAGACAAAGTCCTGTACCATACAGCAGCGGTTTTCGCCTGCAATTACCTGGTCACTCTGATGAAGATGGCCACTGACCTGTGGCAGACCTTCGGCGTGCCCACACCGGAAGCAACCCGGGCTTTACTCCCGCTGCTTCGCGGCACCCTCAATAATCTCGAGAATGTCGGCTTGCCCAACTGTCTCACCGGGCCCATTGCCCGTGGGGACCTGGGAACTATAAAGAAGCACCTGGAGGCGCTGGATAAATTGGCCCCGGCGCTCCTCTCCGCCTACCGAGAGCTGGGATTGCAGACCATCCCGGTAGCTTTAGGCAAGGGGAAAATCGACCGCACCAGAGCCGAGGAGATGCGCCAACTTCTAACATAACCCGTGCAGGAGGTACCTAAAATGAGGACAATGCTAAAAGGCAAAATCCACCGCGCTTGTGTCACCGAGGCCAACCTGGCGTATGAGGGCAGCATCACCATAGACAAAAACCTCATGGAAGCTGCGGACATCCTGCCATACGAGCAGGTCCATGTGCTTGATGTAGACAACGGAGCCCGCCTGGTGACCTATGCCATAGAGGGAGAGCGCGGCTCAGGGGTTATCTGCATGAACGGGGCTGCTGCCAGGCTGGTTGCCAAAGGAGACCTGGTCATCATTATCTCCTACTGCACTGTTAGCGATGCTGAAGCGCGTAACATTGTCCCCAAACTAGTTTATGTCAATTCCCAGAACGCTATCGTTAAGAAATCCAAAGAGATTTGTTCTGCGTTCAGCGGCAACTAAGGCTTTCCACCAGGGCTGTCTGCGATCGAATGCCTAGAGGAGGTGGCTGATGAGAGTTACCATTACCCAGATAAAAGAGATGAAGCAAAAAGGCGAGAAAATCGCCATGCTTACCGCCTATGACTATTCCACAGCCAAGCTCATCGACGAAGCAGGTATACCGCTGATTCTTGTCGGGGATAGTCTGGGGATGGTGGTCCTGGGATATGGCTCGACCATCCCGGTGACGATGGATGAGATGATACATCACACCAAGGCAGTAGTCAGAGGCTCTGCCAAGGCGCTGGTTATCGGCGACATGCCCTTTATGACATATCAGGTCTCCTTCGAAGATGCCCTGCGCAACGCCGCCCGCTTCATGCAAGAGGGTGGAACACAGGCAGTCAAGCTTGAGGGCGGCGAGATTATGGCGGAGACTGTGAAGAGAATCATCTCCTGCGGCATCCCCGTGATGGGTCACATCGGTCTCACACCTCAGTCGATAAACCAGCTTGGTGGATTCAAGGTTGTAGGGAAAACGCCGGAGGCAGCGGCCCGCATGCTCAACGACGCCATAGCCCTCGATGAGGCTGGCGCTTTCGCCATTGTACTTGAGTGTGTGCCTGAGCCATTGTCGAAACTCATCACCGAGACAATCAGCGTACCCACCATTGGCATTGGCGCTGGTAAGTACTGCGATGGCCAGGTGCAGGTGATAAGCGACCTCTTAGGGCTGTACACCGATTTTGTGCCCAAACACGCCAAGCAATACGCCAAACTCTTCGAAATCATCAGGAAGGCGACTGCCGATTATATAGCCGAAGTCCAGGCAGGGACTTTCCCCACTCCAAAACAGAGCTACGCCATGGACGAGAGCGTTCTCGCCGAGCTGAAGAAATCACCAAGGAAATGTTGAGCCACCTATGAGAGTTCTGCATAGTATTGCGGAAATGAAAGAGGCTCGCCATAAGCTCAGAGGCTCGGTGGGCTTTGTCCCTACCATGGGCTATCTCCACGAAGGTCACCTCGAGTTGGCGCGTATAGCGCGTGCTGAAAACCGTAATGTGGTCGTGAGCATCTTCGTCAACCCTACCCAGTTCGGCCCCAAGGAGGATTACGCCAAATATCCCCGCGACCCCGAGCGAGACCTGGCCATGCTCAAGAAAGAAAAGGTGGGCATCGTCTTCATGCCCGGCGCCGAAGATATGTACCCGGCCCGGTACTGTACCTGGGTAGATTTGGAAAAGGTCACCGAGCGGCTGGAGGGAGCTATCCGCCCCGGCCACTTCCGCGGGGTGGCCACAGTGGTAGCCAAGCTGTTCAACATCGTCGAGCCTACCAGAGCCTACTTCGGGCAGAAGGATGCCCAGCAACTGGTGGTGATTAAGAAGATGGTCGCCGACCTCAATATGAACCTGGAGGTCATCGCCGTGCCCACAGTGCGAGAGCCCGACGGGCTGGCCATGAGCAGCCGCAACGTCTATCTCAACCCTGAAGAGAGGAAATCAGCGCTGGTACTATATAAATCATTGACTCTGGCTCAGAAGCTCTGGAATAAAGGTGAAACAAACGCCGACCTTATCCGCAAAGAGATGACCTCGCTTATACAGAGCGAGCCGCGTGCTGCCAGAATAGACTATGTCAGCATCGCCGACGCCGAGACCCTGGAGGAGCTTAAGAACATAGACCGCCCGGCAGTAGTCTCCCTGGCGGTCAAAATCGGCAAGCCCCGGCTCATCGACAACATAATATTGGGAGCCTAATAGCCGGTTACAAGCCGGCTATTTATATTTGAGAGGATGGGGGAGACACCCCCATCCTCTCTTTTATTTCGTACAATTGTGGGTAGGTCGAAGCATCTGCTCCTACACAGGCCCGGCGCGGGTGCTCCAGGCTACTTTGAAAAACATGGTATTCCCGTACTTCTAAGTGTTTACCTAAACCACTCTACCAGCATAGCTTCATTTTGAGCACAACGCTGCCGAGGAGATGATGTCGCCACCTGAAGATTGATGACCCCGCAAAGCAAGCCTTGCCCCAAAATGCTTACCCGCACAATACCTTCGAATACCTGCCAAATAGAGGCTGCTCCGTTAGGACTCCTATCAATCCATTAACGCTTGGAATAACCCACTTTGGCTTTTCAGTGCTATTGTTGGGGCTTGAGCACAAGACTCCATACAACACAGTTTTTGGCTGGAATTGTTGCATTATGATTTTCCTGTGGCTTCTATTGAGATCCTATTGCCCCTAGCTGGTGATAATCCGCCCAGCCTCTTTACCATTGAGCCTTATCACTGTTTTGTATAGATGATCCCACTCAAGCCAGGAATGTCAATGGAGAGCTTATCCCCATCAAGTTTGAGAAGAAGGTCAGATTGAGTACCCCTATTCGGCTCAGGTGAGGCTCCGGGTTCTCTGATCTTTCCGGAAACATCCTTGCTAATGCCGGCTTGCCAATCGTTGTACTCATAGAAATTCATGTCATTTGCCAAGGCAACCCCGTCCTCGGTCAAATAGGCGGCGGTTTCGGCTACGAGTGTGGCGGTTACTGTGTAGCTACCATCGGTATTTTGGGTTACGAGATTGGGCTCCCAAGTCATAACAAAATCCTCAAATTTCTTGCTGGAATCAATGCAGCTCGGATCATTCCAGACGGTGTAAACCATCCGCAGCATTGAGTCTTCTATAGTCCACGCAATCGTTCCAAATGGATTTCCAACGTGAACTCCGCAGTCGGATTTCCATACCCCGGTTAGTTCCTGGGGTATGGCACCGTTTTGGGCGGGTTGTGTGCTGGTCGGAGTGGAGGTGAATGCCGGCGTCTCCTCTGGAGTGACTGCGGCGGTCTGTGTCGGACTGATGGTGGGTGTGGATGCCGGCGTCACCGCTGTAGTGGCTGTGGCGGTCGGTGTTGGCGTTGTCGTAGCCATCGTCGATGGCGTCGAAGGTGTCCCGCCTACCGAGGCGCTGGACTGGAACCCCTGATTAACTGTTACTGTTACCCCGGAAGCGGCGAATAATACTGAACCCTCTTCGGCCTTGACCGTAGTGTCGCCGTTCTGTAGTACCAGCACTTCGAAGATGGTGCCTTTCACCACTGTTGTAGCGGACGCTGTCTCCACTTCGTACCTGGAGCCAGAATCTATCAGTTTATTTACTCGGTTAATGGTTCTGCCGATGTTCTGTCTCAAGCTGACTGATGTCGAGCCTGTACTTGCGGTGCTCAATTCCTTAACCAGTATCTCGGAATTAGCCTTGATCTCCATCAGGCTGCCATCGAAAAAGGTAAGATTAGCGCTTCCATCGCTCCCTGTGGTGATAGTGTCGCCCACCGTAAGTTCCATGCCTTCAGTAGCTTTAACCGATTCTGTCGAATCACTTCTCGATACCTGCACGTCTCCTGATACGGATGATATTTTGCAGGGTACAGACTCACCACCGCCTCCGCAACCAACAATGGGGATGAGCAATGCCAGGATTAACACCAGAGCCATACATCCAAGAACTACCCGGGACTTATGCATTATCAGTCCTCCTTTTCGCTAATTGTTCCAATGCATCCAGAGTAGCTATGCTAATTAGGCTTCAGAGAGAGGTATTAGTAAAGCCCTTTGAGCATACCATCGTTCAGAATAGAAAAATATCGAATACTTTGATTACTTTGATTGGCATAGGCAACCAGGGAGATGCAAAAGATTCTTGGCATTTTCTGTCATACTCCTGTGACCCGGAAGCGTTTATTCCTCTATGCCAGCGTCCTTTCCCAGAGATGCTCATGTAAGATTCATTGCTAATCATAGCTTCTTGGTGTTCGAAAAGCAAGTCTCTTTGGAGCACTCACACCTAGTTCTAGGTGTTGATCGTCACACGTGGGCATGGGTAAATATCAAGGCGATAAAATAGATAACCATGGTAACCAGCCCCAGGGGGATTCCTATCACCGCCCACTCTCTCATGCTTATCTTCAGTCTTTCTGCCGCCACTATGTTCGGTATATTACCTGGTATCAGCATCCCTCCGGCAATGAGCAGGCCCAGAATAGCGCTGAGAATCTGAAATCGTGACATAACAGGACCTATCTCCACAGCGGTCAGGGTAGCATTATCGAGAACCGCAGAAATCGTGTTGATCCAGTAAAGCGCCCAGGGTGAAATCTTATCTAAATACCATATTATTAGTGGCTTTAAGCCTTCACCTAATAATATGAGTGCGGCGACGAAAATGAAGACCTTGACCGCCCTCATTATTACCCCTCTCAGGGTCTCCGTGTACTTGGCATCAACCATCTCTGCTTGCAGAGATATATCGCGGCCGATATATATCGTTCCAAAAACAGCCAGGGCGATGACGCCGGGGATTACGTAGATTCCAAAGATATCTACAGGGAAAAAGAACCCGGCATGGTACGGTGGGCCTGCCAGTTTATTCACCAGGATGGTGGATAAAGGTTCACCCACCGGCGTTAAAACAGCACCCAAACCCGCAGCGAAACAGGCAACAACTACGGTCTTTATTTTGTGAGCCCTGGAGAAAGGAAGCACCGCCACGATTTCAGCCAGGATAACAGCCGTAACAATCACCGAGATAACGCTGGAGAGGAGCCCCAGGAGTGCTATGAAAAGGAAGAGGAAGATTTTGGGACCGAGTCTATCGGCTAGCTTCACTATGCCGTTGCGGAAAGGCTTGTTGTAATGATGTATAAGCAAGCCAAATACGAGCACTACCTGGAAAATTCCTATGGGGAGTGACCGTATCATCACCGGCGCTTTCAGGGCGTCTTTCACCAGTTCCCAACTCCAGAGCCCGGAAACGCTCACGGCGATTATGCCCATGACCAGGAAGAAGGGCTCGAGGTGTTCCCCTATTTTCTTAACGCTGAAAGGGAGTACCAGAACCATTAAGGTTATGGCGACTAATCCTATTACAATGTAGAGGACAGGTTCTTCAGGGATATGATCCAACTAATCTTCCTCCGATTTCAAGATTTCAATTATAAGCTAGATGTCCCAGCCAAACAATCTCTTTCCAGGCCATTTTTAAACATTTCCCCCAAATTTAAGGTCATTTACAAACGTCCTCACAAATTGAGAAATTGTCCCCACACTAGCTTTGTGATAAACTAAATGAAATCTAAGGAGAATGAATTTTGAGAATCCTGGTCACTAACGACGACGGTATCACCGGCCGGGGGCTTTGGGCGCTGGTTCGGGAACTCAAGAGAATAGCTGAGGTAATCGTAGTCGCACCTGATCGCGATCAGAGCGGGATAGGGACGGCAGTTACCCTGCACCACCCGGTGAGAGTAAGCCCCATGCCATCAGAGGTTACCAGAGTCGAGGCCTATGCCATTGAGGGCACCCCTGCAGACACTGTTATCTTAGCTTTGAAAACATTATTAAAAGATGGCGTAGACATGGTGTTCTCCGGCATCAATGAAGGTTCAAACCTGGGCAACGATGTGCTAATCTCAGGAACAGTGAGCGCTGCCCTACAGGGGTACTTCTATGGACTGCCCTCTGTTGCTATCTCTGTTGCCGCTATCAAGAGAGTACGCTTCGATGTGGCAGCTAAGTTCGGCGCTCTCATCGCTCAACAGGTTGCTGCCAGCAATATGCCTCGGAAGTTTTTGCTCAATATTAACCTGCCCAACCTGCCACTGGATAAGATCGCCGGAATCGAGGTAACGCGGCTCGGCGAACGAAGCTATATGGACAATATCAAAGCAGGACACGATGGCAAGAGGAAATACTACTGGATTGTGCGCGGCAAACCGGACTGGAAAGAGGTAGAGGGGACAGACATCTGGGCGCTGGGACAGAAGAAAATCTCAATTTCGCCGCTTCATAGCGACTTGAGCAGCGAGATACACCTTAAACAGCTAGGCAAAGCGTTTTCCGCGCTGTTCCAAGATTTGAGGAAAAGCAGTCCTGTCAAGCGTGACAGGTCAAGATAAGTTACTAAAATTTTGGGTGTTTTAAATGGTCACTATTCCTTCCCAGTTAACAGCTTCTGAACTTGATAAGAGTCCAACAGTCAATGCCGACCTTGTAGGACGACTATACATAGCTTCTGTATCCCCTGACCATAAACAGCGTTTGGGTCAATACCTGACACCAATTGATGTAGCGATGTTCATGGCTAAACTCTATGAACCCCGAAAGTGCAATCTTTTGCGTGTGCTAGACCCTGGAGCAGGTTCAGGAACTCTTGTTTGTGCTCTATGCGAAACAATAGCAAAGAGCCAAACCCGCCCAGAAGCAGTGGAGCTGGTCGCATACGAGTTAGATAAAACCTTGGCTAGACAATTGGAAGCTTGTCTTGGATACACTAAAAGATGGTTGACAACACGCGGGATTCAGACGCAATTTACTATATACACCAGTGACTTTGTACTAGACCATGCCTCAGCATTGGACTGTAGCCCCCGATTGTTCCCTCGCATACAAGATATTGCCCCTTTTGACGTTGTGATTTCTAACCCACCCTACCTCAAGATCCCTAAGTCCGATCCACGTGCTCAGGCTGCCTCGTTGGTTGTACATGGTCAGCCCAATCTTTACGCGCTCTTCATGGCAGTCTCCACAACATTACTCAAGCCCATGGGACAACTCATTGTTATCAGCCCTCGAAGCTATGCAGCAGGCCCATACTTCCGTCTTTTTCGGGAGCGCTTCTTTTCTATCATGCGGCCAGAACTGATCCATCTCTTCGGTTCACGCCGCGATGCCTTCAAACGAGATCAAGTGCTTCAAGAGAATATTATCCTGCGAGCACGGCGTGAAGACGGATGGGCAAAGCAGCCGCTACATGAAACTGTTCAGGTCTCGTTTAGTTCTGGAATTCATGATCTGTCAAATGCCGAGCGACGTGAAGTTCCGTTGAATGAGATCCTGGATTGGCCTAGCCGACATAAGGTGCTTAGGATTCCAACAAAGGCCACAGATGATATCGCAACCAGACTTGTGCGCTCGTGGCCTGGTAGCCTACATAAATATGGTCTAGAAATTTCCACAGGGCCAGTAGTTCCCTTCAGAAGCACAGAGCTTCTTTCTCAGCATGGTAAGGTGCCTGGCACACACGCGCCGCTACTTTGGATGCAAAATATCCACCCTATGAAAGTGATCTGGCCAACAAATGCTCCTAGCAAGCCACAATATATTAGGATCAGTCACGATGCCATGCCTTTGCTCGTAGCGGACAATAACCATGTTATCCTGCGGCGCTTCAGTGCTAAGGAGCAGCACCGCCGGCTAACAGCCGCGCCTCTTCTTGCTGGCTCACTAGGCTCACCGGTAATAGGTTTAGAGAACCATCTAAACTACATATATCGGCCCGGCAGTTCTTTAGTTGAAGAGGAAGCATATGGGTTGGCCATATTGCTTAACAGTAATCTCATAGATACCTACTTCCGCACTTTCAGCGGTAATACGCAAGTGAGTGCCACCGAGCTAAGAGCTACGCCTCTACCACCATTAAAATTGATCATAGAGATAGGTCGTCGCGCCTTGTCTCTTCCAAACTTTGATGGATTAATAGACAATTTGGTTGAAGAGGCACTGCAACTCAAAAATTCCGTACCTGGGATGGAAGGAGCAATAGATCATGAGCAAGATTGAAGACGCTCAAGAAATCCTGAAGGCATTAGGGCTTCCCCCAGCACAGCAGAACGATATATCAGCCTTAACGTTGTTAGCTCTATGTGGCCTAAGACCTAATGATCCCTGGAGTAAAGCCCGTCGAAAAGGTTTAACCATCACGAAGGGTATTATGGCATTTATAGCAACGGAATACGGGAGAAACTACGCACCAAATACAAGAGAGACCTTCAGACGCCAAGTTCTGCACCAGTTCGTCCAAGCTCGCATTGCGGACTATAACCCTTTTACACCAGATTTGCCTACAAACAGCCCTCGCGCCCACTATGCTCTTACTAAAGCTGCCCTTGCAGCTATTCAAACTTATGGCACAAAACAGTGGGAAAAGGCTGCCCAACGGTTCATAAACCAGCAAGGTAGTCTTCTGACACTTTATCAAAAGAAACGTTCCAGACTTATGGTCCCAGTATGCCTTCCTGATGGCACCACTCTAAAATTATCTCCTGGCAAACATAATGAAATTCAGGCAGCAGTTATAGAGAAGTTCGCACCACGTTTTATACCTGGAGCACGATTATTATATCTAGGGGACACAGCTAAGAAAGGATTACAACTTGATACAAGAGGACTTGCTGAGCTTAATGTCATCGTTACCGAACATGACAAATTGCCAGACGTTATTCTGCACGATATAAAGAGAAATTGGCTATTCCTTATCGAAGTGGTAACTTCTCACGGGCCTATGACGCCAAAGCGCGTAAAAGAACTTGAAGTGATGTTCAGAAATTGCAGGAGTCCTCTCATCTTCGTCAGCGCTTTTCCTGACTTTACCGAGTTCAGCAACCACCTAAAAGAAATCGCCTGGGAAACAGAAGTCTGGCTCGTCGATTGGCCAGACCATATGATTCACTTCAATGGCGATCGATTCTTAACTCCCCAATGAGAGCAGCCTTCTTTAGCCGAGAGGGCGCAACTTGTTTCTTGCTACTGCAATCTGATTATCCAGTATAGCACCCTGGGCCGCAGCCAATTTGGCAATCGGTATTCGGAACGGGCTGCAGCTCACAGAATCAACGCCAGCGGTGTGGAAGAACATGATAGAGCGAGGTTCTCCCCCATGCTCACCGCAGACACCGATTTCCAGGTCTTTCTTCTCTCTCCTGGCCCAGGTTATGGCGGTCTCCATCAGCCTGCCCACACCCTTCACGTCCAGAATCTGGAATGGATTATCCTGAAGGATACCGGCATCGATGTAGGTTGACAGGAACTTCTTCTCCACATCCTCGCGGCTGAAGGAATATACAGCCTGGGTCAGGTCATTGGTGCCGAATGAGAAGAAATCGGCCACCTGAGCCAGTCTCCCCGCACGCATGCAGGCGCGCACAGTCTCCATCATCACACCTAGCTTAATGCCCTTCTCTTTAACCATCTTTCTCACCCAGAGAAGCTCCTGCAGCGTAACCACTTGAGGCACCATGATAGAGACATCGCATTTGACCTCGGCACAAGCCTCTGCAATAGCATCGATCTGCATCTGATAAATCTCGGGGGAAGTAATAGCCAGCCTGACACCCCTGTGCCCCAGCATTGGGTTCGTTTCCTTAAGCTCGCGTATTCGCTGATTCAGGCCTGGGGCAGACGTTTCTTCTTCGGACGGCAAAAACTCGTGAAGTGGCAGGTCCAGGAGCCGGATTATGATAGGCATCCCCCTAAGCTCTCGGAAGATGGCTACGAAATCCTCCCTCTGCAGCTTGCGCAATAGGTTCAATGCCTCTGCCTTCTTTTCAGCGGTTTCCGCCAGTATGAACGCTCTGATGGCAGAGAGCCGTTCCTCGCCGGTGAACTGCCGCTCGGTGCGGCAGAGTCCGATACCCTCAGCACCGAACTTTCTAGCCAGAGCTACGGCATCCACCGTATCGGCGTTAGCTTTCACCTTCAGTTTCCTGAAGCTATCAGCCCATGTCAGCAACTCCGCTAGCTCGGAGCTACCTTCAGCTTCTACCAGCGGCAAAGCTCCGATGTAGACATTACCTGTATTCCCATCAATGGTAATTATGTCGCCCTTCTTTACAGTATGAGAGTTAACCTCAAACTTCTCAGCTTTGAGGTCTATCTTCACCTCTTCAGCCCCGCAGATACAGGGTTTGCCCATAGCCCTGGTCACTATTGCAGCATGGGAAGTAAGACCGCCGCGGGAGGTCAGCACTCCCATTGCGGCTGAGACCCCCAGGATGTCATCAGGGCTTGTCTCAGGCCTCACTAATATCACGCGCTCGTTCTTCTTCATAGCTGCCATAGCCTCAAGGGTATGGAATACCACTGCCCCTGTAATTGCACCCGGAGCAGCGGCCAGCCCATGGGCTATAGGCTTATATTTCTCTTGATGCTCGACACGCCGGTGTAAGAAAGACCTGACATCCTCAGCAGAAACGCGCAGGATGGCTTCCTCACGGGAGATAAACCCCTCCTTCGCCATATCAACAGCGATCTTGACTGCTGCCTGGCCACCTCGCTTGCCCGACCTGGTCTGAAGGATATAAAGCTTGCCCGACTCAATAGTAAATTCCACATCCTGCATGTCACGGAAGTGGTTCTCCAGAATGCTGGCTACCTCGTCCAGTTGAGCGTACATATCGGGCATTTGCGCTCTAAGGGCACTGATGGGCTGCGGGGTCCTGCGGCCAGATACCAGGTCCTCGCCCTTAGCTCCGGTTATGTATTCGCCAAAAAGCACCTTTTCGCCTGTGCTGGGGTTTCGAGTAAACATCACACCCGTCCCCGACTTTTGGTCCAAATCGCCGAACACCATTGCTTGGACTATAGTAGCCGTGCCCATATCAGCAGGAATACGGTTGAGACGGCGATACCCCACCGCCCTGGGGTTGTCCCAAGAGTCAAAGACCTTCTTTATAGCGGAGAGCATCTCCTCCCGATCCTTCACATCGAGTACGGTATCCATCATTCCCGGCATAGACGCTGCCGCTGAGGAGCGTACTGATACGGATAACCCTCTCCCTAACTTCTTCCCGGTCTGCTTCTCAAGAGCCTCCAATGCCTGTTTGATTTCTTCTTCAGGCAGCTTGCCAGTGCGCCTGTATTCCTTATAGGTCTCGACAGACACTACAAAGCCCGGGGGCACCCGGAGCCTCAACTTGGTCATGGCCACCAGGTTGGCTCCCTTGTTACCCAGAATGTTTTTGTCGTCCCAGGCCCCCGTAAATTGGTAAATTGTGGACATGTTACCCCCTTGAATCCTCTCCGTTGCTATAATTGATGTTGCTGTCTGTCTCATATTCTTTACACTTCCAGGGATTCTTTTCACCACCCAGCAACCAATCTAGGTAAACTTTCTCGGGTACGCCCTCAAACCCACAAATCAACTCCCACGCGAACGTGAAACACGTTGAACGGACTTCGTTCGCGCCGCTGTCATATATAGCTTATCAGCATATTCCTTAACCATACGTCTGGCGCAGAAGTTCGGTACAATGGAACGAATCGTTTCTTTTACGAAACGTATCCACCCATGCGGCACACCACTGCGGTCTCGGTCATAATATAGCGGCACAAGCTCCTCTTCCAATAGCTTATATAACGCCTCGGCATCCATCATATCTTCCTCTTCAGGGCTATAGGTCTTAGGCCCATCACCTATGGCCCAGCCATTCGCCCTGTTATAACCTTCATACCACCACCCATCCCGAACACTAAGGTGCGGGACACCATTCAAAGCCGCCTTCATGCCACTGGTGCCACTAGCCTCATTGAGACGGCGCGGCACATTCAGCCAAACATCGACGCCCTGTACTAGATAACGCGCTCTATTCATATCGTAGTCCTCTATGAAAGCTATCCGACCCTGAAAATCTCGGTCTGTGGCCAAACGGTATACATGCTGGAGAAGGCACTTAGATGGAAAATCAGCAGGATGAGACTTGCCAGCGAATACTATCTGAATCGGCCGCCACCGATCCTTGACCAGCCTCTTCAGACGTTCGACATCCCTGAAAATAAGCGATGGCCGTTTGTATTCAGCAAAACGCCGCACAAATCCAACAGTGAGCACCTCCGGATGAAGCAAAGCCCCCATTGCCAGCACCTGCTGCGGCTGCACCTCAGCTTCGCTCCAACGTTGTTGTGCCCAACCTAACATCGCCCCCTTCAGCCTGCTCTTTAGAAGCTGACGAGCTCTCCACATTTCTTCATCAGGGATGTCCTTAATGCGTTCCCAAAGCTCGGGATCATCCTGTCTCTCCACCCAATCCTCACCCAGGTATTTGATGTAAAGTTGGCCCATCTCAGAAGCGACCCACGTAGGTACGTGAATCCCATTAGTTACATACGTAATGGGCACATCGTCTTCCTTTACCTTTGGCCAGAGCGTATGCCACATCTTACGTGACGCCTTTCCATGAAGCTTACTTACAGCATTACGCTGTTCAGCCATAGTCAGAGCAAGCACAGTCATGTTGAAAACGTCACTGGCACCATCCTGTTGCCCCAGCCTCATAAACGACTCCCGGTCCATTTTCAAACAGTCCCAATAGCCGTGGAAGTATTTATCCATAAGCTGTGCCGGGAAGACATCATGACCCGCTGGAACCGGCGTATGCGTGGTGAAAACGGTAGCTGGTCTAAGCTTTTCCACAGCTTCCTCAAAACTTGCTCCATCCTCTATCTCTTCTCTCACCCTCTCCAGCATCATGAAGGCTGCATGACCCTCGTTAGCATGCCAGAGGGCTGGTTTAATGCCCAGAGCCCGGAGAACACGCACACCACCAATACCCAGAACAATCTCCTGCTGAATACGCAACTCGCGGTCTGCTATGTAAAGGCGGGCAGACAACTGACGGTCCTGAGGTGAATTTTCCTCAATATTTGTATCCAATAAATAAATCGTCGTGCGGCCAGCTTGAATTTGCCACGCGCCGATGCGAACCTGCCGATTATCCAACTGCACCTCAGCCAAAGTCCTATTCCATCCCGAGGAAAATACAGGGGTGATTGGAGTCTCACTGAAATCCAACTGCCGATATATCTCCTCCTGCCAACCGTCGGCAGAAATTCGCTGATGAAAATAGCCCTGCGGATACATGAATCCTATACCGACCATCGGCAGCCCCAGGTCGCTCGCCTCCTTGCAAATGTCTCCGGCAAGTATACCCAAGCCCCCAGCATAGATAGGAATAGAATTGTGGATAGCAAACTCCATCGAGAAGTAACCTACGGGGCCTGTTAGCTTATCGGGATATTTGTTATCGAACCAGGTGTCCTGAGAAGACATATCAGCATCGAAAGCAGCCATGACAGAATCATAAAGGGCAATAAACTCCGGGTCAGCGGCGGCTGCTTTCAGTTTATCGGGGTTGATATCTCGCAATTGTTTAACTGGATTATGCCCACTTATCACCCATAAGGTGTAGTCCAACGTCCTGAATAAGTCGCGCGCCTGGTAATGCCAGCTCCACCACATGTTATGAGCAAGCTCATCCAGTCTATCTATCCGTTTAGGCAGCTTTGTTCTTGTAGCCTGTTTCAACATATCTTGTCTCCCATCTTGGAAATACGCCTATACTCAAACAATTTTTGTTATTTAGCGGCAAACCTGCTAACCAGATCCCTTGTCCCTATTACATTCAGTTTCTGGAAGAGCAAAGAAAAGCGACGCTCAAGCTCCTCCCTTATTCCCTTGAGATTACTTTCAGGGATGTTCCACATCTCTCTCTTGAAATCGCCAAATGCCCTCTTTCGAGTCTTATACAGAAATTGCTCCTCCGTTTCCCCTTGCTTTCTTTCATTTGTGTATTTATCGGAGAGATGTCTATTGATTCTATCTAAAAGTTCCCTGGGGAAATACTTGCTTTCATAAATAATGTTCTGAAATCCTGTAGCAAGATGCACTTCTCCCGTTCCAACCTGAGGGAAATGATGAAACGCCTCATCTGGAAGGGTGGAGGCTCCATGTTGCACAGCGCCGCACAGATGGTATTCTTCACGCGCCAGCTTGGACAGCTCTTTCAAGGTTTTGAAGTCTATTTCAACATTGGCAATAGATCCATCGGGCAGAACCACTCCCCCGTGAGTAGTGCCGGTTTGCACGCTGATTTTGGAAATTCCTTTGACATTCGGGCCTAACATCCTGAGGTAACCTGACATAAATGTCCTGAGATCCTCCACCGTGCTGTTTTTCTTCCCCACCTCCCCAATCTCGCCCCCGACAGAGATAGTTACCCCTTTAGGCTCGATACTGCGCATGAACTTCGTCATCTCGGCAGTAACCAGGCAATTCTTTTCCTGCTGCTCATCAAGAGTCTTTTTGCTTAAATCCACAAGAGTAGAGGCATCTATATCTATGTTCAAGAACCCGGCGGCCACCGACTCACGAATCATCTCCTTTATTGCACTCAATTCTTTCTCGGGCTCCGAGCTATATTTGCTCTGGCTAACCTGATAGTGGTCGCCCTGAAGGAAAACCGGGCCCTCGAATCCTTCCCTGATTGCAGCGGCCAGCACGCAAGCAGCATACTCACCCGGCCTCTGCCCCGTGTAGCCTATCTCAGAGCGGGCTATCTCGAAAATAAAGGTCCCAACTTTATTTTTCAGAGCAGCCCTAAATACTGCCCTTGCAACATCATAGGTGATGCCGCGGATATTTATAGCCGGGACGGTTATACCGCTGTACAGTCCTTTGCCTGCCGCTTCGTACAGGCCTTGAATGCTAGCCGGGAAGGCTCCCTGTTTAGAAGCTAATTCCCTGATAGTCTGCTGCGCCTTATCCTTAACCTTTGCGTCTGTGGCAAGGGCAGCTTCCTTCACTAGAGCGTCAATTTTATCAGGCGAGACAGATTCTTTAGGCATATTATTTCTCTATACCTTTCTATTCTATCTTAGTATAGTCCGACGCCCGTTGTACCTCTCGGTATCATATTGGGTCTTAAGATCAACCAACTTCAGATTCCCAAGCACCTCTTTGAGCGGGACAGCGGTGATCTCACCGTTTTTGTAGCTGACCATCTTCCCGAAATCTCTCTTCGCCACCAAATCAACAGCAGCGATGCCAAAATACCTGCCCATTCTTCTGTCATAAGCACAAGGAGCACCACCACGTTGCAGGTGGCTCAACACAATACTCCGTGTCTCCAGCTTGGTAGCATCCTGGATTTCGTTAGCCAGAGCCTCACCGATCCCTCCGAGAATCTCATGGCCGAAGCTATCCACGCCTTTTCGGTTCACAAACTGGGCGCCACCCGCCGGCTTCGCTCCCTCTGCTGCCACGATGATATCGTATCTTGACCCCATCCTCTTCCCCTCTAGAAGCAACTCATTGACCTTCTCAATAGAAAAATCGTATTCAGGTATCAGGATGATATATGCACCGCTGGATTCCCCTCCCTCCAAAGCCAGCCAACCCGCATTCCTACCCATCGTCTCCACCACAAATATCCTTTTGTGAGAGCCAGCAGTGGTCCTCAGCCTGTCAATTTCCTCGGTAATAACATTCAGAGCCGTCTCAAACCCCAGCGTGTAATCTGTTCCGGGAAGATCCTTGTCAATTGTCTTGGGAATGCCTACGACATTCACTCCATCCCGGGATAGCTTATAAGCTACCCCCAGAGTATCCTCGCCCCCAATGGCTATCACGACCTTCAAATCAAGCTTATCTACATTGCTCAATACTATCTTCGAGCGATCGCTCTTAGGGTCATAAGGATTTGTCCGCGAGGTTCCCAGCATAGTACCACCGTATCTGTCCCAGGTCCTTACTAAATCCTGATCCAGCGGCACGGTATACTCTTTTAAACTATCCGGGCTTGTAGGATCAGCATAAACCAGCCCCTTCCACCCATCCCGAATCCCCAAGACTTCATACTGGACCCCCCGCTCCTGCTGAAGTCTCTCATCCAGGGCAGTCTTGACCACCCATTTAATGGCGGGGTTCAGCCCGGCGCAGTCTCCTCCACCGGTGAGAATGCCTATCCGACATTTCTTCATAAAACCTACCTCATCCTCACTTTACCTATCTTTAATTAATTACACTGGTACAACATTAACACACTCACTATCAGATGTACAATAGTCATTTTGGGCATCCGCCAAGGGGAGAAATGGTACTAGCAACTCTATAAACTTTAGTATGGGAAACTCCTGTGCTTGCCGATATTGACAAAGTCCTGGAAAAGTGGTATATTCAAAAATGTCCTCGGGTGGGCGAACCAGTTAGAAAAGGCCAAATCCGCAAGAGGGAAACGAGTAGGAAACCAAAGGGACCGGGAGGGCGGAAAAGGTCGAGGAAGCTGGGGAGGTCACCCGAGGTTTTTTATGTGCTTGGCTCAGTGCCGGGCTTTTCCTCACTCATCAGCGCTATAAAGGGCAAGTTGCGGTATTCCTCTTGATAGTCTAACCCGTAACCCACCAGGAACTCATCGGGGACCTCGAATCCCACATAGCTCAAGGACACTTCAGCCAGCCGGCGCACCCTCTTATCTAGCAAGGTGCAAACCGTCAAGCTGGCCGGGTTACGTGCCTTTAAATGGCCAATGACAAAGCTCAATGTCATTCCGGTATCTACAATATCTTCCACCAGCAGGACATGGCGGCCCTCCAGATTCAGATCGAGGTCTTTGGTGACATGCACCGCCCCTCCGCTCTCAGCCCCATAGTAGGAAATAGCCATAAAATCTACATCTGCAGGAACTGTGAGGTATCGCATCAGGTCTGCCATAAAGCAGAATACCCCTCGCAGTACACCCACTAACAGCAAGTGGCGTCCTTCGTAGTCATGGGATATCTCCTTGGCAAGTTGCTGCACCCTTTTCTGTATCTGAGCGGCGCTGAAGAATACCCGCCCCACACCCCGCGTCTTCGCCCCTGCCAGAGGACCATGTCCATACTTGGCAAGCAGGCGATCATAGTCTCGACGTGCCAGAAGCTTGATATTTACTTCAGGATAGAGTTCCCGCAAGCGGCGAACCTTGCGGTTCTTCTCTCTCATGAGACCCGGCTTTAGAGTGGTCATCTCTATATAAAGGTCCAGGATAGGGAGATAAAAATCGGGGGTGAACATCTCGCTACCCTTGCTATCATCCCACCGCAGTTGGAATGAGCGTGGCTCATAGAGCCACTCGATCTGGTAGAAGTCGAGGAGACGGGCGAACTCCTCCTCACTGGGATGGGCAAAAGTGGTTGGCTTGAGTTGTGAAGCCAGAGAAGCAGGATGAGGTACAATCTTAGCTTCTGATTCCAATAGAGGTTTTTCAATCTCGGTGAAGCGACCTGACTCCAGGACGATACCGGCCAAATTTGCTGCGGTGATGAGGAACACCTCCTCCCTTGAAGTAAACTCGCGGCTGGTGCGGCTGTAGGCACGCAGAGTGCCTACTCCCTCTCCTTTTACCTTCAGAGCAACGCTCAGGATAGAGGAGATATGTTCCTGCTGAGCCAATTCCTGAAACTGTATCCTGGGATCAGTGGCTACATCGCGGATTATCACCGTCTTTCCATCTAAGGCCTCGGAGAGGCTTTTTTCCGATTCCAGAAAGCCCTTCCTGAGATAGCGTTCGCTGAGGCCATGCGAGGCGGCATGGACGAGTCTCTTCCTCTGTGAGTCCAGCAACATGATAGAACAACCTCGTACCCCCAAAGCCCGGGCCGTGGCTTTTACCAATAGGCGCAGCTTCTCACTGGCGGTAAGGCTTGAGTTAAGTGCCTCCGCAATCTCACTCAAGGCCCTATTGAAACCAAGAGTCTGTTTACTCACCGCGACTTCCCCTCGCTAGGCCCCGCGATAACTACCCTGACACTTCTCAAATAAATTATTGGTGCCATTATAGGTGAAGAAAAAGCATGAAGCAACCTTCTGTAATGAAAAAACATGGTAGTTGGAAAGCAGAAGAAAATATTACACGTACAGGGAATATAAGCTCAGGCGTCCTTGCCGCCAGCAGATGCCAAAATCACAAAGCAGCGATGAGGCCCCTAACGCATAGCCTCCCTGAGCTTCTTGGCAAAATCGCGCTGTTTCTGCTCGTCACCCATTATCTGCTGCTTGAGCGTTCTCCAGGCAACGGGGCAATCTTTGTACTCAACTCCAACAATCTTATGAATCCTTATGAATCGCCCGGTCGATTTCTTTCCTATTGCCAGGGGTCACCTCAACACCAGCCTCAGCCAGAATATCTTTCAACTGGCGAAAATAGCAAGACATCTGTGTTGACCTCCAGGGGAAAATTTGGGGCGCTGAAGACATAAAAAGACCTCGAGTGACTTCCCCAGCTTCCGCAGTTTTGTCCGCCCTTCGGTCCCTTTGGTTTCCTACTCGTTTCCTGTCGCGGATTTGGCCTCTTCTTGCTGGTTCACCCACCCGAGGACATCTTTTACTATAACACTTTTTCAGCCCTTTGTCAATACCATTCGTAGAGCGTCGTATACGATTTGATTGACACTTTCTTGACTGCTTATACTACTTTCTTGACATCTTTTTGACCTCTATATCGCTATAATGTGGCCAAGTGGTACTTATATGAATGACCTGATCTTTGTGGCCATAATCGTATTATTTTCCTTATTAAGCTTTGGGCTGATATTGGTCTGCCAGCGCCTGATGAGGCCATAAATGCATATCCTCTACATTATTTCGGGTGTGATTTCTCTAATCTTACTAGGCTACCTCATCTTGGCGCTTTTGAAACCTGAGTGGTTGGGATGACGACTTTCGCTTGGCTTCAACTCGGCCTGTATCTGTTCGTCCTGCTGCTGCTCGTCAAGCCGCTAGGCTCCTACATGGCACATGTCTATGAGGGCGAGCGCACGTTCCTCACCCCCGTGATTCGACCCATAGAGCGCCTCATCTACCGCATCGTAGGCTTACGCGCCGAAGAAGAGATGGACTGGAAGACCTATGCCGTTGCCATGTTGCTCTTCAATCTGGTGGGCTTGCTTCTCCTGTACGGTCTGCAACGTCTCCAATCTGCCCTGCCGCTCAATCCCCAGGATTTAGTGGCGGTGCGCCCCGATACGGCTTTCGACACTGCGGTGAGCTTCGTTACCAACACTAACTGGCAGAGCTACAGCGGAGAGACCACCATGAGCTATCTCATCCAAATGCTTGGGCTTACGGTGCAGAACTTTCTCTCGGCTGCCACCGGCATGGCGATACTGATCGCCCTGGTACGCGGCTTTGTCAGGCACTCCGGCAATACCCTAGGCAATTTCTGGATTGACATGACTCGAGGCATACTCTATATCCTGCTACCCCTGGCTTTTGTACTGGCACTGGCCCTGGTATCACAGGGTGTGGTGCAGACTTTTCACCATTCCCAGCAAGTGTCACTCTTACAGTCAACACAGGACGCTAGTGGCCAAACTATTACTGAGCAGACCCTGGCACTCGGGCCGGCTGCTTCTCAGGTTGCCATCAAGCAACTTGGGACAAATGGCGGCGGTTTTTTCAATGTGAACTCGGCACATCCCTTCGAAAACCCCACCCCTTTCTCCAACTTCCTGGAGATGATGGCAATTCTGCTCATCCCTGCGGCGCTATGCTATACCTTTGGCAAGATGGTAGACGACACGCGCAAGGGCTGGGCGATACTTGCTGCCATGACTATCATCTTCGTTGCGCTGCTGTCCGTAACCGTCTGGGCGGAACAGAGCGGTAACTCCGCTGTAACCAGCCTCGGCGTTGACCAAACAGCCAGCAATCTTCAGTCCGGCGGCAACATGGAGGGCAAAGAGGTGCGCTTTGGTATCGCCAACTCAGCTTTATGGGCCACCGCTACAACCTCTGCCTCAAACGGCTCGGTGAATTCCATGCACGACTCATATACGCCGCTGGGCGGCTTGGTGCCGATGTGGCTTATGCAACTGGGGGAAGTGGTGTATGGGGGGGTCGGCTCAGGTTTATACGGCATGTTGGCCTTCGTTATAATTGCGGTCTTCGTAGCCGGGCTCATGATAGGGCGTACCCCTGAATATCTGGGCAAAAAGATTGAATCCTACGAAATGAAGATGGCTTCGCTGATGGTCCTGATCCCGGTGCTGGTCGTGCTCTTCGGCACAGCAATCTCTGTACTAATCCCTGCCGGGAAAGCGGCGGTGTATAACCCGGGCGCACACGGCTTCAGTGAGGTGCTGTACGCCTTCTCTTCGGCGGGCAATAATAACGGCAGCGCTTTCGCCGGTATCGGTGCAAATACACCCTACTACAACACAATCCTCGCCTTCGCTATGCTCCTGGGTCGCTACTGGCTGGCGATTCCTGCGCTGGCGATAGCTGGTTCGCTGGTGCGTAAGAAGAGTGTGCCCATCAGCTCCGGCACGCTCCCCACACATACGCCACTATTCATTGGCTGGCTCATAGCGGTAGTCATTATTGTGGGCGCTCTCAGCTTCTTACCTGCCCTATCTCTCGGACCTTTGGTAGAACATCTGATGAGGTAATAACGAGTGGCACAAAGCTCACAGCTATCAGGCAATAAACCGACCGAAGGTGCGGCGACAACCTATCCCAAAAAGGAACCACGCCTGGGAGGGAAGGTCTATCGTCAAGCGATTATCGACGCCTTCCTTAAACTCAATCCACGCTGGATGGTACGCAACCCCGTTATGTTCGTAACAGAAGTGGGCAGCATACTGACCACCGCCTTATGTATCCAGGCGCTCCTGGGACATGGTGAAGCCAAAGCCAGTTTCATTGGTGCCATTGCTCTGTGGCTGTGGCTCACCGTCCTCTTTGCTAATTTCTCCACGGCGCTGGCCGAGAGCCGGGGCAAAGCGCAAGCGGCTGCCTTACGCCGAGCCCGGCAGGAGACCCAGGCCAAAAGGCTACAGTATCCTAAGTACGGCGCTCAATATGACCTAATTCCTTCCAGTGCCCTGCGGCAGGACGACGTTTTTCTTGTAGAAGCTGGCGATATCATTCCGGCTGATGGCGAAGTCATCGAGGGCGTTGCCTCGGTGGATGAGAGCGCCATCACTGGCGAAAGCGCACCAGTCATTCGTGAATCGGGAGGAGACCGCAGCGCCGTCACTGGTGGGACACGTGTGCTATCAGATTGGTTGATAGTGCGGGTAACGGCCAGTCCCGGCGAAGGCTTCCTCGACCATATCATTAATCTCGTTGAAGGAGCAAAGCGCCAGAAAACGCCTAACGAAATCGCACTTAATATCTTGCTGGCGGCATTTACCATCGTCTTTCTCGTTGTCTGCATTACGTTACTGCCTTATTCGCTTTACAGCGTTGACGTCAATCATCAGGGCACTCCTATAACTATCACTGTGCTGGTAGCGCTGCTGGTCTGTCTTATTCCCACCACTATCGGTGGGCTATTGCCAGCCATCGGCATTGCCGGAATGGACCGCCTCATCAGACGCAACATCATCGCACTATCCGGCCGTGCAGTAGAAGCGGCTGGAGATGTAGATGTGCTGTTGCTGGATAAAACAGGCACTATCACTCTGGGCAATCGCCAGGCAGTAGAGTTCATACCTGTGGGCAAGGTGGACGAGCGTGAACTGGCAGAAGCAGCACAGCTTGCTTCTCTGGCTGACGAGACTCCGGAGGGTCGCAGTATTGTCATATTAGCCAAGGAAAGGTATGGGCTGCGGGGCAGCGCAGGTAGCGACGAACCGCGTGGCATGCATTTTATCCCGTTTTCGGCGCAGACGCGTATGAGCGGTGTAGACCTGGATGGATTGAGCATCCGTAAGGGCGCCTATGATGCCATCATGGCTTACATTCAACAGCAGGGCAAGCCAGTGCCGCCGGAACTGAAGGCTATAGTTGAGAACATTGCTAAAGCTGGTGGTACACCCCTGGTCGTGGTACGCAACGGCGAGACACTAGGTGTGGTCCATCTCAAAGATATTGTCAAAGGTGGAATCAAAGAACGTTTTATGAAAATGCGAAAGATGGGTATCAAGACAGTGATGATTACCGGTGATAATCCCCTCACAGCAACTGCGATTGCGGCTGAAGCGGGGGTGGACGACTTTCTGGCGGAGGCCACCCCCGAGACCAAGCTCAGGCTGATACGCGAGTACCAGGCTGGCGGACGGCTGGTAGCTATGACCGGCGATGGCACAAACGATGCTCCAGCGTTGGCGCAGGCTGATGTCGCCGTGGCTATGAACACTGGCACACAGCCGGCTCGCGAAGCCGCTAACATGATCGATCTCGAAAGCAATCCCACTAAACTGATTGAAATCGTGGAGATAGGCAAACAACTGCTGATGACGCGTGGTGCTTTGACCACGTTTAGCATCTCCAATGATGTGTCCAAATATTTCGTCATCATCCCGGCGGCATTTGCCAGCACTTACCCTGCCCTGCGAGCGCTGAATTTCATGCACTTGGCTACGCCGGAAAGCGCTGTCATGGCAGCCGTGATATTCAATGCACTGATTATCATCGCGCTCATACCGCTGGCCCTGCGCGGTGTGCCGTACCGTCCGGTGGGAGCAGCAAGACTGCTGCGTAACAACCTCTTAGTATACGGAGTAGGGGGATTAATCGTGCCATTTATCGGCATCAAATTGATAGACATGATTTTGGTAGCCCTGAGATTGACATAGTTCATGACATAGGAGGTAGGCTCTGTGCTGCGTCAGCTTCGAATTGGCATAATATTTCTGGCTCTGTTCACTGTACTCACAGGGATAATTTATCCTTTGGTTGTGACCGGCATTGCCCAAACCGCATTTCATCATCAGGCTAATGGAAGCCTGATTAATGAAAACGGGAAGGACATTGGCTCCGAGTTGATAGGTCAGCCGTTCAGCGATCCCAGATATTTCTGGGGGAGACTCTCAGCGACAGCATCGTTCCAGTATAATGCCGCAGCCTCCTCGGGCTCAAACTACGGACCGCTTAACCCTGCGCTGACAGAAGCAATTCAAGCACGCATAGATGCACTGAAAGCAGTTGACCCTGCGAACAATCAACCGATTCCCGTGGATTTAGTGACCTCCTCAGCAAGTGGCCTTGACCCGGACATCAGCGTCGCGGCGGCGCGCTATCAAGTCCCTCGTGTGGCGCGATACCGTGGGCTGGCCGAGGAACAAGTTTATAGCCTTGTAAATCGCTTCACCGAGGGCCGCCAGTTCGGCATCTTAGGGGAGCCGCGAGTAAACGTCTTGAAGCTCAATCTAGCGCTGGATGAACTGAAATAGACTTGCCCTGCAACAGAGTATAAAATGTGGCTGTGACTTGGAGAGGCAAATCACATGGCCGAAAAGAACTCTCACCCTAAACCTGATGAAGTGCTGGCGCGAATCAAAGCTGAGGGGAAGCAGAGAAAGCGTGGTAGACTAAAAATCTTCCTCGGCTATGCTGCCGGTGTAGGCAAAACCTATACCATGTTGGACACCGCTCTCCAACAGGGAAAGGAACTGGACCTTGTCGTCGCCTATGTAGAGACGCATGGCCGGGTTGAAACAGAGGCCCTTCTGGAAGGGCTTGAGATAATTCCACGCAGACAGGTGCAGTACCGCGGTGTATCGCTGACTGAGATGGACCTGGATGCAGTGCTGGCGCGTCGGCCCCAGTTGGCACTTGTAGATGAACTCGCCCATACTAATGCCCCGGACTCGCGCCACCCCAAGCGTTATCAAGACGTAGAGGAACTGCTGGAGGCCGGAATCGATGTTTACACTACACTCAATGTCCAGCATATCGAGAGCTTACAGAGTACGGTAGCGCAAATGTCAGGCGTCTGGGTGCACGAGACAGTCCCCGACACTGTTGTTGATAATGCGGCGGAGATTGACCTGGTTGACCTGCCTCCCGAAGACCTGCTGAAGCGACTTAAAGAAGGCAAAGTCTATGTCCCCCAGCAAATAACGCGTGCAGCTACTAATTTCTTCCGCGAGGGTAACCTCATCGCACTGCGCGAGTTGAGCATGCGCACTGCAGCAGAACGTGTAGATGAGCAGATGCGGGCTCATATGGAGACTCGTGCCATCCCTGGCCCCTGGCCAACTGTCGAACGCCTTGCGGTATGTGTAAGACCTGGCCCTCAGGGCAATCGCTTGGTGCACTCTGCTTACAGGCTGGCCTCTCGACTGGGTGCCGAATGGTTTGCTGTCTACGTTGAGACACCCGATAGCGCTCGGCTGTCTCCGGACCAGCAGGACCGGCTCATGAATATTTTGCGGCTGGCTGAGCGGTTGGGAGCCAAGACCGCGACCATCCAGGGACGCTCTGTCGCTGCGGCCGTGACAGAGTACGCAAGCAAGAACAACATCACCAAGGTACTCGTCGGTAAACCTGCTGATAGACGTTGGTGGAACCTGCCGGGCAGGTCAGTTGCGAGTCAAATCATTCGTCAGAGTGAACATATCGATGTGTACATTGTCGGTGGCGACAGAGGAGTAGCCCTGGAGCGAGATAAAACGGTGACCGCACAGCCGTCACGTCGTTGGCGGCGCTACCTCTTGGGCCTGGCATTGGTAGTTTTGTCTAGCTTGCTGGGTCTGGCGATGCGTCCACATTTCTCACCCACCAGCATAATAATGGTTTATCTGCTGAGCGTTGTCCTTTCGGCCCTTTATCTTGGACTCGGCCCATCTATTCTAGTCTCCATTCTTGGTGTAATGGCGTTTGATTTCTTTCTTATCCCCCCGTATCTCACCTTTGCTGTGGCGGACACGGAATATGTTTTCACCTTCATCGTATTACTCGCAATAGGTATTGTGGTCAGTTATCTGACATCACGGGTTCGCCGACAATCTAGAGTGGCACGTCAGCGCGAATCCGAAACAGCCACCCTTTATGCTCTAAGTCGTAACCTGACCACCACGATGGAATTGGAGGCCACTATACGCGCTATTATCAGCAGTGCCAAGGAGACGTTTGGACGAGATGCGGTAATCTTCCTGCCCGATACCCAGAATAAGGAATTACTTAAGCCACATGCTGAGAATCCTGACCTCACCATTGATAAGAATGAAGTCGCCGCAGCAGTATGGTCTTTTCAGCACCAAAAGACGGTGGGGCATGGCACTGATACACTCCCCAATGCTAAAGCGCGATATCTACCGCTAAATACCGCCATGGGAGTGGTGGGAGTAATGGCTCTATGGGTATCTGACACAGCAAGTCAGTTGACAATGGAACAAACACGGCTTTTAGAGGCCTTCGCCGACCTTGCCGCAGTGGCAATTGAGCGCACTCAACTGGCTGAGGAGGCGCGTAATGCGCAAATCTTGGCGGCCACAGAGAAACTGCAGACAGCCCTTCTCAATTCAATTTCGCACGACTTGCGCACGCCATTGGTGTCCATCATCGGCGTGCTAAGCAGCCTCCAGGAAGAAGGAATGGGGCTTGACGATACAGCCAGGGTAAATCTAATCCAGGTCGCAACTGAGGAAGCAGAAAGGCTGAACCACTTGATAGCCAATCTACTTGATGTATCCAGAATTGAAGCTGGTGCAATGAGGATATCCAGGCAGCCATCTGATGTGCAAGACATAGTCGGCGTAGCTTTGGAACGGCTGGGCAGTCCCTCCGGCAAACGCCCTATAAAAGTAAACATACCCGCAGAGCCGCCTTTTGTCTCTGTGGATTTCGGCCTTATGGTGCAGGCACTGGTTAACGTTCTGGATAATGCGCTTAAGTATTCACCACCAGATTCGCCTATTGATATTAGCGGGCGGCAAGTTGACCGGCAGGTTGAGATTCAAGTTGCAGACCGCGGCATCGGTATTCCGCCGGAGGACTTGCAGCGTGTTTTCGACAAGTTTTACCGTGTGCACCGTCCAGATAATGTGACCGGCACAGGGTTGGGGTTGTCTATCAGCAAAGGGATTGTCGAGGCGCATGGTGGTCGCATTGTGGCCGAGAACCGTCCCGGGGGAGGAACAATTATCAGGTTAACATTGCCAGTTTCTGAGACTATTCCTTAGCACGAGGAGTCGGGGATATGAGCGAGAATAAACCGCGGGTGCTGGTAGTCGACGATGAGCAAGCTATCCTGAGATTCTTACGCGTTGCGCTGGAATCTCAGGCGTACGCGGTTTTTGAAGCGGCCTCGGGGCAGCAAGCGCTTTCGGATGCTGTCACCCACAAGCCAGACATAATTATCCTGGACCTGGGCTTACCGGATATCGATGGTGTCGAAGTCACGCGTCTGCTCAGGCAGTGGACTCAAACACCGATTATCATACTATCTGTTCGAGGCTCAGAGAGTGACAAGATTGCTGCACTCGATGCCGGGGCAGACGATTACCTGACCAAGCCGTTCAGTGTGGGAGAATTGCTTGCCCGGCTGCGTGCTGCCTTACGTCGTGCATCTCAACCCAAAGGTGAACCGATCTTCACCAGCGGTGACCTCAAAGTTGACCTGACACGAAGGCTGGTTACAGTAGCGGGCCGTGAGGCGCAATTAACTCCAAACGAATACGACCTGCTCCGTATACTCGTAGCTCACGCGGGAAAAGTATTGACCCATCGTCATTTGCTACGAGAAGTGTGGGGAATAGGCTACGAGCAAGACTTCCACATTTTGCATGTGAATATCAGCAACTTGCGCCGCAAAATCGAGCCCGATCCGGCGCGCCCACAGTTCATAATTACTGAGCCAGGGGTAGGCTATCGCTTGAGGACCAGCTAAAGCTGAAACTCACCACATTTACCCTATCTTTTCGTATAAATCTTCCAGCCATTTTGCAGTGGTAAGCCACCTCTCGTAGTAACCAGCATACTCCTGCCCACTTTGAGTATCAGGTTCGACTACCCTGGATTTGGGCCTCATAGCCACCATAGCCCTCTTTAAGTCAGGATAGACGCCAGAGCCAACCGCAGCGCACATAGCTGCCCCCCAGGCAGTGACCTGCGGCGACTCGAAACAGGTTACAGGCATGCCGAGCACATCGGATAGTATCTTGACAAGGCAGCGGCTCTGCGCAAGTCCCCCTCCTATGCTCACCTTTTTTATCTTTTGCCGCGATACCTCCTCCAGTTGAGCGCAATTGGCCTTAAAAGCGAAGGCCAGGTTCTCCAGTGCCGCCCTGACGAAATGTTTTCTCTCCACAGCCGTAATACTTGGCGTCACAGGGAAAATGAAGCCACCCAGGCTCGGCTTGAGCCGGCTCATATCCATCACCGTAGGCCCGATGAAGGCAAGCATCCCTCCAGCGCCGGGTGGCACCTCCTGCGCCAGACTGTCCATCAAGGCATATATATCCTCTGGCTTGTCCGACGCACCGAAGAGCAGTCCCTTTAGCCAGCGATATGCGCCTCCCGACTCCTGGGCATTGCTCTCCAGGACCCACCTGCGTGGTAGAGCATGGCAGCCCGACCAAAGCCTGCCTTTGGGGTCAATGATGGCTCGCGTCGTCACCATCTGAATAGCACCACTCCAGCCTCCTAATATCCCCACCTGGCCTTTATCTTTAATTCCCATTCCCAGCAGGCCGCACTGAGTATCGGCTCCGCCTGCAACCACCGCTGTGCCAGTAGACAATCCCGTCTTTCTGGCAGCCTCAGACGTAACTTCCCCAATGCGAGTGCCAGCGATGACAATCATAGGGCAAACTTCCCGGGACAACTGGAGCCTTTCACCCAACTTGTCGGACCATTTAACCTCGTGAATATCAACCAGCCCCAAATCGGCGACGCAGGAAACCTCGGCTACCCGCTCTCCAGAGAGCCTGAATGTAACCCAGTCCCCAATGGATAGAGCCGTAGTTATCCTCTCATAAATACGAGGATAATTGGCCTGGAACCACTTCAGCCTGGCGGGGACGAAAAGGAGGGACGGCTTATGGCCGGTGATTCGGTAAACCTCATCTCCATACTCGCCGTCTATGGCGAAGCCTTCCATTATAGCCCTGATGTCCGTATTAGGGCCGGCATATAGCTCATGCCCCTTCTTATCAAGGAAGACCACGCCCTGCCTTTGGCTGGCAGAGCTTACTGCAATTATGTCAACAGGAGCTACTTCAGCCTTTTGGATGGATTCCCTGATTAGGCGGCAGATTATATCCCAGAACTTTCTGGGGCTGAATTCCTTGCCCATAGGGGCAATCTCAGGAGATGTTAAATCGTATGACCATTCTTGGGAAGCTGAGGAAACCAGATTACCCTTGAGGTCGATAATAAGGGAACGGCAACCTGAAGAGCCGGCGTCTATAGCCAGAACACATTTACCTGGCACTTTTCCCCCAGACTTGAGGATTGAGCAAGTTCTTGGGACGCTCCCCCCTGAGAAACCTTTCTATATCGTCAACCATCATCTGGGAATAACGTACTACAGTCTCAGCGGTGGCCCCTCCGATGTGGGGCGTGAGGACTACATTATCCATTTTCAAAAGAGGGCTATCAGGTTGCACAGGCCAAGTCTCAAAGACATCGAAAGCAGCCCCAGCGATGCGCTTTTCCTTTAAGGCTTGGATAATGGCCTCATTATCGATGACAAAGGCGTTTGCTGCGTTAATAAGGTAGGCAGTCGGCTTCATCAAAGCTATCCTCTGAGCACTGATCAAGCCCATAGCCTCGGGAGTGGTAGAGCTGTGGAGCGTGATGATATCAGACTTTTTCATAAGCTCGTCCAACTCCACCGGTTTAGCGCCTGCCTCTCTTATTGTATTAGGGTCCAAAAAGGGATCGTACACCAGTATGGATGCGTCGAAAGCGCTGACCAGCTTGGCCACCCGCTGTCCGATAGCTCCAAACCCCACTATGCCCACAGTCTTGCCGTTTAGCTCGGCGCCACGCATGGAAAAGTAGGCAACGGTGGGGTCAACCCATGCGCCGGAGCTGACCATCTGGTGCGCCTTGGGGATGTTCCGCAACAGAGACAGCATCAAACCTACCGTAAGCTCTGACACAGCAACAGCATTCCTGGCAGGTGTGTTGACCACCAGTATGCCACGCTCTGTAGCTGCTTTGACATCGACGTAGGCCAAGTCGGCCCTGCAGACCCCGAGGAACTTCAATTTCGTGGCCTTCTCGAAAACCTCACGCGAAATGAAATCAGCCTCCACCACGACGATTTCTATGCCCTGCCCCTGAATGCGTTCGATGAATTCTTCCGCAGAAAGGAGCTTGTTTGTATCCATCCAGCTCTCATAGGTAACTTCCAGCTTCTTCCTCAGTCTTTCCAGAGCAGCAGGCCAGAACGGAGCGCGGACAAGAACCTTCATATCATACCTCTCATACCTCGCAACAGATTATATCATTAGACGCAACAGCCTACTTAGGATACCACTTTATACTCTTTAGCCCCCAACCTGTGCCTGAGGGCTGTTATGATCTGAGGGGAATCGTAGGGATTGGGCAGCAGCCTGTTCTTAGCCTTGTAAGAGCCGAGTATTTTCAATGCTTCGACATCGATGGCAACCTGATCTCCCGAAGCCATGATGACCCCCGGCTCCACCAGTTCCCCCGTATCAGGGCCTCCTGATACAAAAGCCTTCCTTCCATCCATTACGATCAGGTCGGGCTGCAAGGCTAAGTTGAATTCAGCGATCTTCCGCTCCAGATTTCTCATGTGCATAGAGCGACGTTCTCCCGGATGTACAAAGCCTACCGCAAGCTTGAGCGAAAGGGTAAACCTGGCTAGTTTATGAGTCTTCATACAGGGCAGATAGACTATCTTGTCGACCTCATAGACTGACCTGGGTATCGTGACTTCCTTGAGGTAATCGCCATCCACTCTGACCCTGACCCAGTCCCAGGCCCTGTCGTCGAAGGCTATTACCTCAGCACCTATGTCGGTCAACTGGCGCAATGCATCCAGCTTTTCCATAACCTTCCTCGTGGGCCTCCATATTGCACCCGAACTCTCGCCTACCACCACCTTTGCTCCGGCCTCCTTGAGTAGTTGAATCACAACTTTCATAAATTCGAGATCGGTAGAGCCGGGGTAAGGGTCAGCACTGTTGAAATTAGGCTTCACCATCACCCTATCCCCCGGAGAGATAACCTTCCCCGGACCCCCGATAAGCTCCACCGCCTTTGCTACAGAAGCCTTAAGGTCATGCGCAACCTTGACCTTGCTCACCAATGTCACGCCGTCTTTACGAAAGGGATTTTCCTTGCGCGGCCTCGGCGGCACGATGTCCAACCCTTGCGGCACCCTGTCAAACAAAAAATGGCAAAGCCCGGCCAGCGTGTCAGCAAACCCATGCTTCGAGGAAGTAGGAGAGCCCTTAATTTCCATCTTACACCTCCACAAAAGTTAATGCCTCCACCGAGGGGCCGTCAGTCCATTCCATTTTTGTTTAGACCCTTACGCACCGTCTCCACTATCTGAGGCAGAACCTCTCCGGTCTTTCCCCAGAATTAAATAATCCGATATCCCCTCACGCGTGGGTTACAAACCCCTCAGAAACTCAGGTCTAAGCAAAGAGGAGTCTCTTTTCGACAGAACGCGCCCCAACTCCTTTAGCATCCTTTCCTTGTCCTGGGGCAATGTACCTCGAATCGAAAGGTAATTCGAAGCGTGCATCGAGCTTAAGAAGCAATTGGTAAAGCTAGAGTTTTCTATGATCCCTTTTAGCTCTTCGAGGGACTCAAACGGAGAGATAGGATGGAAAGTGCCTTGCTCACATTCCTGCCACAGAGGGGTGCCAGGGATCAAGGTTAATGTTAAAGCCCCGGCATATTCCGGGTCGATAGCGGAGAGAACCCTCGCTGTTTCGAGCACGTGTTTCCTGCTTCCCTCCACCCCTCCCAGCCCCAGAATCACCGTCAGCGAAAGGGTTATTCCAGCCTCTTTCGCCTTCCTCCCCGCCTCGATCATCTGGCTGCTGCTCACCCCTTTGCCAATCTTCTTCAGCACCTCGTCATCGCCGCTTTCAACACCTGTATAGAAGATGCTCAGTTTAAGCTCCCTCAGCTTTCTGAGTTCATCGACGCTCCTTCGCAGGAGATCCTGAGGGGTAGCATAAGAGCCTACCCTCTCCAGATTGGTGAACTTCTCGTTCAAATATTGAAGCGCTTCCGCCAGCTTTGGGAAAGGATAGACCACGGCATCACCGTCTTGAAGGAACACCCTTCGCCCATCCCACCTCTGAGCCACGGCGTAGACTATATTCTCGATGTCAGGGAGACGAACGCCCTGCCTCACATACATGGACAAGGCGTCTATCTCCTTTTTGACATCGCGCACCTCTCTCAGCCTGAGTTTAGTGCCATACAAGCCGCAAAAGGTGCAGGTGTTATTGGAACAGCCGCTGGTCAAGGGAAGAAAATAGCTCTCCCTCTCGCTGGGCGGACGGAAAATATCGGGCCTTTCAAACTTCTCAGCTTCCTGTCGTCTCTGCATAAACTCTCCTTGGGCATCTAAAAATGCCTCTACCCGGCTACCTCCGCATGATGATCTCCTCGCCTTCCTTAACCTTTCTGAGCAACTTATAATCCCCCTCAACCTTCCCTATTATGTTAACTGGGCTGGCCGGCCTGATCTCGTCACCTCTACTGATAGGCGTTTTCCCGAAAAATATGCACATCGCTTTCCCCGGAGGCCAATAGGCGATATCCCCAAGGCTTACCAATTCCTTAGCATCCTCCGGCCCTGTGTCCACAGGGATAGTAAAATATATCTCATCACCCCAGGTATTGACCGTGGAATTGATGGGAAGAGCCTCAAAGACCCTGACAGCCGTCTTAGTCTCGTTGAGCCAGGCTTCCAGCTCAAGCTTGCCCACGGTAATCTCTATCTTTCTTTTCATCTGCCTCCCGTCTCCTCTTTAAGCCAGGTCAAATAATCCGGATCCCCCTCGACGATGGGCAAAGCTATTATCTCTGGAACCTCATAGCTGTGAATCGACTTGACCGTGCTCACAACATCGGGGAAAAGCTCTGCCCTGGTCTTGACCACCATGAGGCTTTCCTCAGCCTCCTCGATTTTGCCCTTCCACCTGAACAGCGAGTTCACCTTGGGCACTATATTTACACATGCCGCTTTCTTCAGGTCAACGAGTGCATCCGCTATCTTGCGAGCCTCTTCGTAGCTTGAGGTGGTGATGAAAACAACTAAGTATGCAGGCTTCGCCATCTGCGTGTTCCTTTCCCAGGCTACCCTTGAGCCACCACGAAATTTCTCAAGGTCCCGATCTTCTCTATCATGACCTCGACCACATCTCCAGGATTCATCTTGCCGATGCCTGATGGCGTGCCCGTGGCAATAATATCGCCCGGCAGCAGTGTCATCACGCCTGAGGTAAAGCTTACCAACTCGGCCACTCCAAAGATAAGCTCGCTGGTGCGAGCAGACTGTCGAAGCTCTCCCTTAAGATAAGTCTCAAGCTTCAGGTCATTCGGGTCGACATCGGTCTCAATCCAGGGGCCCACCGGTGCGAAGGTGTCATAGCCTTTGGCTCTCGTCCATTGCCCGTCCGCCTTCTGCACATGGCGCTCCGAGACATCATTAACACATGTGTAACCCAGGATATACTCCTTGATCCTGTCCCTTGGTACATCCTTCGCTTTCCTGCCCACAACGATGCCCAACTCGCCTTCGTAGTCAACTCGACTCGAATCGCGCGGCAAGACAATCTCATCGTCTGGCCCTATGACTGCGGTAGACGGTTTAAGGAAGATGAGAGGCACCGAGGGTAAAGACATTTTAGTCTCCTCGGCATGGAGACGATAATTCAGCCCTAAGCCCACAATCTTAGAGGGAACACAAGGAGCAAGCAGCTTCACCTCTTTCAGTTGATAGGTGTTTCCATCAAACTTGAAAGAACTTACAGAGCCCTTAAATCGGGCAAACGGGCTGCCTCTAAGGCCTCGTATAGTATTATCGCCCTCTAACGCCCCATATTTGATTCTGTTCTGCGTGACAAAGCGGACGATGCGCAACCTTTACCTCCTCTTTGTAGCTTATTATAACCACTTTTGCACTTCCTATTCCACAGAAGGTGTGGGATAACTTCTCCAAGATTTAGGCTATTGAAGAACATTACCTCATGCTTTTTGAATTCAGAGGTCGTTTAACAACTGGGGAGTGCAGAGTGCCCAAGCCCCTTTGCCGGGGGCTTGGGGGTGTCCCCCAATTTTTAAAATCCCCCAAGACTGGGGGACTTAGGGGGTTGAAAAAAGATTAATAAACAACCTTAATCCCGGCCATTGACTTATCCGGTGAGCGCTGCTAGGATTTTGGGAGCACCAATTCCCCGGAACAGGAACTGGCGCTCCCCTGCGTAATCCAAACGGAGGCTTGAAAGCGTGTGGAAATATTGTGTCATCCTGGCGCTCGTTATAACCATCCTGGCATTTGGACTGACCGGTGTCGGCTGCAAGCAATCAACACCAACACCGACACCAAGTCCTAAAGGCAACGAAACGGTCACCGAGGCCTGGGTGGCCAGATATGATGGCGGCCTCGCAGATGATGACGGGGCTTGGGCTATAGCTATGGACAGCTCGGAGAATATCTACGTCACCGGCTATAGCTGGGGCAATGGCACCTCCAGCGACTACGCTACCATCAAGTATGACAGCACAGGAAACCAGTCGTGGGTTGACCGCTACAATGGCCCTGGAAACAGCGAGGACTGGGCCTGGGACATAGCCCTGGATAAATCGGGTAACATCTACGTGACCGGATGGAGCACAGGCAACGGCACAGTCTCAGACTACGCCACCATAAAGTACGATGGCAACGGCAGCCAGCTATGGGTCGCTCGCTACAACGGCCCCGCCAACGGCTATGACCTGGCTTATGCCCTGACTTTAGATAATGCGGGAAACGTCTACGTCACCGGATGGAGCCAGGGCAACTTCACGGACGCAGACTACGCCACCATAAAGTATGACAGCAACGGCAACCAGATATGGGTCGCTCGCTACAACGGCCCCGCAAGCGGCGAGGACAAGGCTTCCGCCGTAGCGGTGGATAGCGCTGGTAACGTCTATGTCACGGGCAGCAGCACAGGCAACGGCACCGGCTCAGACTATACCACCATAAAGTACGACAGCGATGGCAATCAGCTTTGGGTTGCCCGTTACAACGGCTCAGCTAATAAGGGGGACCAGGCTTCCGCCATAGCTTTGGACGGCCTGGGAAACATATATGTAACAGGTAGCAGCGCAGGCAATGGCACCGAGACAGACTACGCTACTTTAAAGTACGATAGCCACGGAAACCAGCTCTGGGCCACTCGCTACAGCGGCCCGGCGAATGGTGAGGACGGCGCCACCGTACTGGCAGTGGATATCTCAAGCAATGCCTATGTTACAGGAGCCAGCACAGGCAACGGCACCGGTGCAGATTACGCCACCATAAAGTACGATGTCAACGGTAACCAGCTCTGGGTGGCTCGCTACAACGGCCCCGCCAACAGTGAAGATACAGCTTCCGCCCTGGTCATGGATAGCGCGGGCAGCATCTATGTCACTGGCTGGAGTACGGGAAATGACACCAGCTACGACTACGCCACCATAAAGTACAGCAATGCCGGAAAACAGCTCTGGGTTGACCGCTACGATGGCCCGGCCAGTCGTCCCAACAAGGCTTATGCCCTGGCTTTAGGCAGCTCAGGCAGCGTCTATGTCACCGGCAGGAGTTCCGGCAAAGGCACCTACTACGACTTCGCCACCATAAAGTACACTCAGTAGAGCGCCCAGAATCGCCTGCCAAGATTCGCTCCTTGTGTGATGTTATCATCCACAAGAGCCCGTGCTTGCTGTAGATGCTGTCATCCACAGCAAGCAAAGAAAGCTAAGTTATCACTCACCAAACATCCGACTATTTACCCTTTAATTTAATGCCGTAACGTGCTGCAAGATTTTTCCGAAAACCATCGAGTTCAGTGGTAATGATTGGATGCAAGAGAACATCTCCGTCTACTTGTCTGCCATCCAGTTTATAATTTTGTACAAATGTATCCATTTCCTGAAGTTGAAATTCAATAGATTCGAACTTCTTTGCAACTAAGTTTATGAAGTCCTCCAAGCGCGCTAAAGAACATAATTGCTCGAAGTCACGAGCACTTACTATCTGCCAATTGTACCCTTCAATCGTTGGGGAACCTTTCCCCAACTCCTCTTTAATTATCTGTCCAATGTAAGGGGCATTACATAGATAATATGGGTCTAACACCAGTACGAGAGGGAACATTTTCCCCCTAATCTTCTGATATAATCCTTCCAATCCTGGGCAATTCGCTCGTATATCTCTCTCAGTCCGATACAGTTGACGAATTGCTGATACTACGTTACTTTTATCGTCTACTTTTCCTACATCCGTCAGATCATAACGCAATAGTTCCTTGTCAGCAGAGAACTTGGTTCTTAAGTTTAACCTTTTTGTTTTACATTCTATCAACACCGCATTGTCGTCTTTTACTATAATCCTGTCACACGTATCGTACGTTCGCCCATCACATGTATATCGCTTACCTCCAATAATTTCGTAGGAAGTCCCTAAGGTTGTGAGAATACGATCACAATAATCCTCGAAAACATAACCGAAATATCCAGAAAATTCTCGCCCTTTGCATCTGATTACATCATAAAACGCTTGCTCTGTCCCACGCCGAAATAGGTAAGGGAAAATTGGTACTACCCATCTATTATTACTGAGTTTAACTATAGGCCAATTTACGAGAGGGTTGGGATTGAAAGTCTCAAAGGGATCGACTCGATATAAAGGCAAATCCATTTGCTGTCTGAATTCGTCTGGGGTCAACGATACCATGTCAAAAAATCGAGAGAGGGATAATTCGGAAATATTCTGCTTCAGGTCACCAACTCTAAGAGGTCCTTGTTGAATGCCACCCCCGTTTGTTAAAAGCAATCCACATATTGCCAGACTAATATCCCAACTCTCGTCAAGTGTCAGTCCCGTGGCTTCTTTGTAAGCTGCATCAATATCAAATGCCAATTTGGCTTCCACAGTTCTTGCACTAGTTCTGAACAACAAGCTGGTTCTAGCTAACGTATCAGCATCGCCATAGAAATCAGGGAATTGTTGATAAGCTACACGAATCAAGAATCTCTCAAGATCTTCAGTCGACTCAATAGGATATGAACTGGGAACTTGATGCTTAATTAGTACCCTAGACGCCTCAAGTAAGTCTTTCCAAGTAAATTGTCTTTGCGACAATCTAGGCTTGTTGTAAACATATAAAGCTAGCTTCGCCACAAACGCAAGTTGGCAATCTCTAAATGCAGCTTTATAGTCAATATTTTCCCTTTCTAACGCTTTGGCAAAGCCAACTTCATCTCGTCTTCGCCAAGTGCTAGCTTTTGAGATAGAGTCAAGCACTAAATCAGCATTATAGCGACGTAATGCCCGTGCCTCCGCCTTAACTGGTTTGTACATTCCAATCCCGATGCAAGTTCAATTTACCAGTTGTGTCTAATAGTACGTTCTGTGTTATAGCTCATCGAACCCCTTGAGCCAGAAATCTATGCAATCACAGCTCTTTCCTCTTGAAAACCTGCCAGCCGATGAGTGTGGTGATGATTATCAGTGCCACACTGACTACCAGCACCCACCAGGAATTCGGGCCACCCGCCGAAGCAACGTCTTCCGCCCACGACAGCAGAGCGCCGGGGCTGTAGTCCTTCATACCCGGCAGACCGGCAGTCCCCGCTATGGCGGCCAGGGTCACCAGAGATAGCCCTCCTGCCGCTATCGGGCTCTTGACAAACCCACTGTACATCACGGTCACCGCGAGACAGAACAGCAGGTAGAGAGCCCCTAACAGGTTGGCTATGAAGAAATCGAATCCGCCCGGGTTTCCAAAGAGCACCACAGTGTACAGATAGCAGCCCACGGCTCCTACCGCTATCGCTACGCCGAAGGTCACCGCCAGGGCAGCCAGCTTGGCCAGGATAAAACTGCCGCAGCCCACCGGCTTGCTCAGCGTCATGGCTGCGGTGCCTGACTCCCTCTCAGTGGCTACCGAGCCCATAGCCACCAGTATCGCCGCTATCAAGCCTAACTGCCCCAGGCTGCTTATGTATGATTGGACCGCATCCGCAGTGGTGAACTCAGGTATACTTATAGCGACATCCTCAGCAGGCACGAGCGCATGAAGGTATTTCAGCATCAAGGGAGTGCCCAGGCCGAAGACGAAGAACACGGCTACCACTATGAGCAGCCGGTATGTCCTGAGCTGGCCTCTGAGCTCCTTTTTGAACAGAACGAAAAAGCTCGACACTAGTCCTTCCTGTTTCCCACCAGTTCGATGAACACTTCCTCCAGCGTGGGCAGCACCATCTGATACTGACGCAGGGTGAGCCCGCTCTCCGCTATCATCCTCGGCAGCTCCACCTTTGCCGTAGCTACATCCCGGGCGCCGACCCTGAGCTTGAACACATTGCCCTCCTCCCCGGCCTTCACCTTCTCCACCCAGGGCAGCGGCTCAAGCAGCCTGGCAAAGGGGGCGGCTGGCTCCTCGAACTCTATCTCGAAGACAGAGTGAGCGAAACGCTGCCGCAGCTCCTCCACACCGGACTCCACGACAAGCCTGCCTCTGTCTATAATGCCCACGACATCGCAAACCCGCTCCACATCGGCCAGGATGTGGCTCGACATGAAGATAGTGGTCGCCTGCTCCTTGAGCCGGATAAGGGTCTCCAATACCTCCAGCCTGCCCAGGGGGTCGAGTGCGGAGCAGGGCTCGTCCAGAAAGAGCACGCTGGGCTTGTTCATCAGGGCCTGCGCAATGCCCAGTCGCTGCCGCATACCTCTGGAATAACCGCTCACCCGCCGCAAAGCATCGCGGGATAAATCAACCAGTTCCAACAGCTCATTGCACCGCTTTACGATATCTCCGGAGGATAAACTGAAGAGTTGCCCCACAAAGGTGAGATATTCCCTCCCCGTCATCCAGTTGTAAAAGGCAGGCTCCTCGGGGAGATAGCCTATCTTGCTCTGAAGGGAACGGGAGTGGGAGACAATCTCCTCGCCCGCTACCCAGGCCTTGCCGCTCGTGGGCCTGCTCAGGCCGGTGAATATCTTGAGGGCTGTGGTCTTGCCCGCCCCGTTGGGGCCCAGAAAGCCGAAGATAACCTTCTCTTCGATGGTCAGATCGAGGTTATCCAGAGCAACGATGCTGCCGTAGTGCTTGGTGAGGCCCTGACACCTGATGGCTGGCAAAGGGATTACTCCTCCTCACGCCCCAAAACGAAGTAGAGAATAGGCCCGAAAATCTCAACTACCACTATGATAATTGCCCACACCCACTTGTTGCCGCCCCTGACATGCTTCCTCTTTATCAGGTCATATAAAGCGAAGGCGAGCAGCCCAAGCTCCACCAGCACCAGAGGGATGAGAAGGGCTACTAAGTGCCCCGTATTCAGGTCGTTGTTCATTCAAGGCCTCTTTTGAACTCGGAGTACCGCACAAGCGCGCCGAGCGCCTTTACGGCAGTCTCCTGGTCAGTATATGTTGGCACCCCCAGCCCTTCCAATTGTCGTGACACTTCTTCAATCAGAGCTAGGCTCGTGCCATAAAACCAGACTGTCATGGGTTTCGAGACGCGCTTCAGCAACCGGTCGAACATCTCCACAATATATGATATCGGCGCCATCGTGCCAACGTAGAGGACGATAGTAGCACAATCTACGTTGACATCATTGAGGACTATGGATATCACCTCCTCCTGAAGAGACAAGGGGTCATCTGTCAAAGATAGTGGCGGACCCAAATCGATGGGATTTCCGGCCAGCCTGGGAGACAGCTTCGTTAGCCTCTCTAACGTGGCATCTGAATATCTGGCAATGGCCAGCCCGGACTCTACCGCCACATCAGTTGCCACTACACCTGCACCGCCACTATGGGAGATGCTAGCGACGCGATTGCCAGCGGACAGCGGCTGATATGCGAAGACCTTGGGTATATCCCAGTACTCCTGCCACGTATTGACCCGTATCGCCCCGGTCTGTCGAATTGCGGTGTCGTAGATTCGATCGTTTACCGCCAGCGACCCCGTGTGTGATGCCGAGGCTCTGGCTCCCGCCTCGCTCCGGGCCGGTTTAAAAATCAATAGCGGCTTGCGGGCTACCAACCTTCGGGCTGCCTCCATGAAGCTGCGCCCATTCTTAACATCCTCCAGATGCATAGCAACTACTTTGGTCTCAGGGTCGTCTGCCAGATAATTCAGCAGGTCAACCTCATTGACATCGCACTTATTGCCAACATCGCACATCTTGCTTACCGGATAGGCACGATCCTCCAGAGGCTGACATTGGGGCAGAACAACGCCCGTCTGGCTGCAATACGCTATCC
>Ga0209777_10000280_pt1 | contig 87576 bp, 72 predicted proteins | sample FrelakmetHBP12HB_FD_187147 | JGI IMG/M metagenome (GOLD analysis project Ga0209777, IMG submission 187147) | Freshwater lake sediment microbial communities from the University of Notre Dame, USA, for methane emissions studies -HBP12 HB (SPAdes)... | ecosystem: Environmental > Aquatic >...
GCCTGAACAACCTCGCGTTGCTATACTACTCCCAAGGCAGGTATGCGCAGGCTGAGCCGCTCTACAAGCGCTCGCTGGCGATCAAGGAGAAGGCCCTCGGCCCGGATCATCCCGGTCTGGCCACGAGTCTTGAGAATATGGCGGCGCTCTATAGAGAGACCGGCAGAGAAAAAGAAGCAGAAACACTGGAGAAGCGAGCCGCTGCCATCCGGGCAATACAGCGATAAAGTGGCGCTACAAAATAGTGGCGGGTTATTCTGGCAGGTCACAATCCGGCCATTGTTGCAAACCATCGCGGGTTTCATTGAGAGACCCTGCCCCAAGACACAACGACTGCCCTCCACACTCTGCCGGATCAAGACCTGCCAGAACGGCAACCCCCAAGAAAAACCCCTTGACACAACCCGCGAGAAGAGCATCTTTATAGAGGATATTGTCGTTGACAATCCATGGGAGGGAGCGATGGGTGTCGGAGCCGCGGGGGCCGACCTACAGGACTTTTAAGGGAGCCTGATATGGACTACGAATACGACCTTGCATTTGCGCTTGCCAATGAAGCGTTAAGCTTTTTCGTTGGCTCTGGCTTTTCGAAACATCTAACCGCTGGCAACATGCCCGACTGGGAGGAAATGTTGGAGGCTGCTTGCACCCAGCTTTCCAATTCCGAAGCCGCAAAGCAACAGCTTTCTGAAGCTCATAAGAGCTACCCCCTCGAAGATTGCGCCCAGATTCTGGAACTGGCTTTCCTCCGAGAGGGAAAGGATTTCCGGAAGACGTTGGCCGAAATCATCTCAGCTACGCCTGCGAACCCGGGTGCATCTTCCAAAGTCAAGGTTTTTCTGGAAGCCCACCCCTCCGTCACGGTTGTGACAACCAACTATGATGTCCTGATTGAGGAGTTCGTAGCACCGGGTAAGTGCAACAGCAACTACCCGGGGAAACCGATCTCGCGTAAGGAAGGTGCCATTGATGTCTTCCATATTCACGGGTGCGTCAAGCCCCGTAGCCCACCTAGAGCGAAGCGACAGGTGGGTTTTTCTTTCAATCAACTCCCAAGCACGTGTTACGTACGACAGTATTGGCTGCAAAACCCGATGACATGCTGACATCATTAGCGCCAGCAAGACGACAGCCATAATCAATGAACCCACCCGACGCTGCGCTTTGGGTGGGCTACAGAACTGCCCAACCGGATTCCCGCCTTCGCGGGAATGACGTGCAGGTAATCTACGCGCTCTGCTTGCCGGTCTTGGTGCTTCGCTCGATGATTGGCGGCGCGTTGTCGGTAATACACTCGTCGGTGACAATGATCTTGGCGACATTGCGGTAAGACGGGGCTTCGTACATGATCTCCAGCATCCTCTCCTCGAGAATCCCTCGTAGCGCCCGGGCGCCAGTCTTGCGCTTGCGCGCGATCTTGACCACCGCTACCAGCGATTCAGGTGTCATCTCCAACTCGATACTCTCCATCTGGAAGACCTTCTGGTACTGCCGAATCAGACTGTTTTTCGGTTCGGTCAAGATCTGTAGCATCGCCTCATCCGAAAGTTCGTCCAGCACCGTCACCACCGGCAATCGGCCGATCATTTCGGGAATCAGACCGTATTCGAGCAGATCCTCTGACTGCACTTGATGCAACAGCGCATTCATGTCATCAATCTGCGATACCACCTGTTCGACTCGAAATCCCACCTGTTGCTTGCCGATTCGGCGCGCGATGATTTTGTCAAGGCCGTCAAAAGCGCCCCCGCAGATGAAAAGGATATTGCGTGTGTCGATCTGCACAAACGGTTGTTCGGGATGCTTGCGTCCGCCTTTCGGAGGTATGTTCGACACCGTGCCTTCCAGTATCTTCAGCAACCCTTGCTGCACGCCCTCGCCGGAAACATCACGGGTGATGGATGGATTGGCGGTCTTGCGAGCGATCTTGTCGATTTCGTCGACAAAAACGATTCCCGTTTCCGTCCGCTCTTTGTCATAGTCCGCCGCCTGATACAGCCGCACCAAAATGTTTTCGACATCCTCACCGACATACCCGGCCTCAGTCAGCACGGTGGCATCGGCGATACTGAACGGCACCGACAGCATTTTCGCCAACGTTTGCGCCAGAAGTGTTTTCCCGGTACCGGTCGGACCGAGCATCAGGATGTTCGACTTCTCAAGCTCGACTTCCGCGGAAGCTTCCGGATTAAAAAGACGCTGGTAATGATTATAGACCGCCACCGATAAAGTTTTCTTGGCCTGTTCCTGACCGATTACGTACTGATCCAGAAACGCTTTGATCTCTTTCGGCTTGTATAGCTTGAACGGTCGAGCCGGAACACGCTTGGAAGGCGTATCCGCAATCAGATCATGTGTCAGCGCGATACATTCATCACAGATGAAAGCATTGTACCCTGAGAACAGCTTGCGGACGGCAAAAGCGTCCTTGCCGCAAAACGAGCATCGTTCTGTGCGCTTGCTACCGGTAGGCATATTGTTCCTCCCAAGTCGACAGCCTGCTTACGGCCGTTTCTCGTAGACCTCGTCGATCAGCCCGTAGGCCTTGGCATCTTCCGAGGACATAAAATAGTTGCGGTCGGTATCCTGCAAGATCTTTTCGATCGGCTGGCCGGTGTGTTTGGCCAACAACTCATTGAGACGCTGCTTGGCGTGAACGAGTTCCCGGGTCTGGATTTCAATATCGGTCACCTGACCCTGAGCGCCGCCCCAAGGCTGGTGGATCATGATCCGCGCATGCGGCAATGCCGCCCGCTTGCCCTTTTCCCCCGCGGCCAGCAGGAACGCTCCCATCGAAGCCCCCAGCCCCATGCACAGCGTGGAGACTTTCGGCTTGATAAACTGCATCGTGTCATAAATCGCCAGACCGGAGGTCACCGATCCACCCGGCGAATTAATATACAAAAATATGTCTTTGTTCTGGTCTTCCGCCGCCAGAAAAAGCATCTGGGCGATCACCAAGTTGGCGACATTGTCGTCAATCGGCGTACCGAGAAAAATGATCCGATCTTTTAGCAGACGAGAATAGATATCGTAGGCGCGCTCGCCGCGACCGGTGGATTCTACTACTATCGGGATGAGTTGATTGTACAATGCGGATCCTCCTTGCGAACCATCACTCTGCCAGCCCAACCAGCGGCGAGAAAACTGTCTCGACGGTGGAACTGGCGGTGATGAATTCGATAACTTTGTGCTCCAGAATCGTTTCCTTCACGTCGGCAATGCGGCGGTTATCCGTAACCGATTTCCTTGCCTCCTCGAGTGTCATCTTGTAATTATCGGCAAATCTCTGCAACCACTCATCGATGTCGGCCTGTTCGGCGCGGATATTCTCTTTCTCCGCGATCTCCTTTAACAAGATATCCCAGCGAATCTGACGAATACCGATTGGCCGGTAGTAGGTGCGCAGTTCCTCCTCGTTAATCGTCCCCTTGCTTCGCTCACGGTAGTCTTCCACCATGTTGTTCAGGAAACGTTCCACGAGCGACTCGGGGAGGTCAAAACGGTTCTTATCGATAACTTCTTTGATCACTTCCTCGCGCAACTCATCATTCGCCTTTTTGGCTTTGCGCTGTTGGATGTCTCCTCTTAGCGAATCTTTGAACTGCTCTTCCGTCGTGATCTTCTCCCCGAACTGCTTGAAGAATTCCACATTCATCGGTATCAGATTGAGTTGTTTGATGGCTTTGATCCGCGCCAAAAACTTGACCGTGATCCCCGCAAAACGTTTGTCAAAATGATCCGCCGGATACGCAATCTCCACCTCGCGCTGGTCATCCACGTTGATACCGGCCAGCTGCTTAAGGAATTGCCCCGCCACCGGACCCGCAGTCAGCTCCAACTGCACTTCCTTAAATTCCTTCTCGCCAACACTGCTACCGCTGTCCGAGAGGACTTCCAGATCGGCGACTACAAAATCATTCTCTGCAGCCGGACGCTCAACCGACTCCAATGAGGAATTCTTGCGCCGGATGTATTCCATCATCTCTAAGACTTCCCCCTCTGTCACCCGATCATCAGGCTTTTTGAGGGTGAGACCGGTGTATTTCTCAAGCTTTATCACCGGCTTGACTTCAAGTTCGGCAGTATATATGAGCGGTTTGTCTTCGGCAAAGTCAATGTCGATGATTTTCGGATAGGAAACCGGATCAAGTCCCGCTTGCGCAATCGCGTCGGCATACGATTCATCCAGCAAGTCCTCCAGCACATCCTTGGTGGCGGTCTTGGCGAATCGCGACTTGATTGCCGCCAGCGGCGCCTTGCCCTTGCGGAATCCGGGGATTACGGCTTCGGTCTTTAGCTTATGATAGATCTCCTGAAATTTGCCTTGAACGAGATCGTGCGTGACTTCAATCTTCAGGGTGCGTTTGCACTTTTCCCCTTCAGTCAATTCGTAGGTTACCGGCAAGATAAATCCTTTCTGGTGATGGTGCGAACGGGGGGACTCGAACCCCCACGGTTATTCACCACTAGATCCTTAGTCTAGCGCGTATACCAAATTCCGCCACGTTCGCACGTCAAATTCGCTATGAACGCGAAATACACGCACGGAATCAATACCTTCGCCGCCGAAGTGCAAGCAGAAAATCCCGCGCGTCCGTCTTTCATACCTTGCGAAAGGGGGGACTCGAACCCCCACGACCGAAGTCACTGGATCCTAAGTCCAGCGCGTCTACCAAATTCCGCCACTCTCGCGTCCGAGGCCTCAACCACAATAATCAACAACGCTTTAGCGCTGCTCACCATCGCTGACGCCAAGAATTAAAAATACACGTTCTATGTCACGATTGTCAAGGGAATAGTGGCAGCCCTTGCGGTCGCCCGTTGACCTTTATTCTACCCAATGTTCATGCGGGTCACCGCAAGGGCGACCCCTACACATCGTACGCCATACTTGGCTTGCATGCCCGAAGCGCAACTTATGAGACATCCTCTCCTTTCCTGCCGGATTAGCAGGTCAGTCAAGGTCGTCAGAAAGGGAGAGGTTGTCTCGTAAGTTCCTTTCCCTCACCCCTACACCCCTCTCCCACTGGGAGAGGGGAAGGGGGTGAGGGTGTAAGGTGCTGCGACGCCATGATCTCGCTCAACATTTTCGACCATCGCGATCGCTGTCCACAGCCGTACTCCAACTTGTGAGACAGTCTCAGGGGTCCTGACGACGCCTGACGAAGAGAGGGCTTCTTCAGCAACCCCACTCAGTGAGGTCTGACCACCCCTCCAAAAACCGCTTGATCTTTCCCCCGCCATCGGCATATTTAGCGATTGCCGCGTAACGACGCGGCTAACGGCGGTGCTGTTGCGCAAGCATAGCATCGGCCGGACGACATACGACCAACGGCGCTATCGTCTAGGGGTCTAGGACGGGTGGTTCTCAGCCATCAAACCGGGGTTCGACTCCCCGTAGCGCTAAAAGACATAAATGGAGTGTGGCTCTGAGCCATCGGAGCCACATCTCCAATGATGCTAAACTTCAAGCCAGACCTGATTCGGTTATGACTTACCATGAGTCCTTTGGGGAGTAAAGCTCTTAGGATCGCTTTCTATTCTGTATTCTGACCAGACTCTGACCGGAGTATTGACTCCAGTGTTGATTGCCTACGCTTCCTATTTTTCCGGCGGGACGTTAAATTGAAATTGTCGCAACCGTGGGAGAAGGACAAGGAATGAAGGTGTTCACCATTGGATATGGGGGGCGGCATCCCCAAGAGTTCGTAACGATTCTCAAAGAGAATGGGGTCATTACGTTGGTCGATGTCCGGCTGCTGCCAGAGAGGTCTAGCTTCGGGTCGTACAAGAAGGCAAAGGAGAGCAGCATGGGCATTGAGAGACTGCTGTCTGATGCAGGTATAAAGTACGTTTGGCTGTCTGAGTTGGGCAATATCTATATGGGTTCGGATGACTGGCGCGAGAAGTATCATTTGCTTCTCGAAACGGAGGGTGACCGGCGTACCGAGCGCCTTATGAATTTGCAGTTTCCAATTTGCTTGCTTTGTGCCGAGAAAGATCCTGATGGGTGTCATCGCGGCATCATCGCTGAGCACCTTGCCGGCAGAGGTTTTGACATCGAGCACGTGCGTTAATCTGTAGCCCACTCAAAGGGGACTGTTGAAAAACCTCGGTGGAGATTCTTCGTCGCGTTTCGCGCTCCTCAGAATGACAGTCGGGGAGGTTTTTCAACAGCCCCAAAGCGAAGCAACAGGTCGGTTTTTCCGCGAACCAATGCTCACGCCTGTGCCACGAACGTCACCATTGGCTGTGATGTCGATGACCCTCTGACGTTATTCGCGACAAGATGACAACAGCCATAATCATTGTAGTTCGCCCCTCGATCATACTCAACTTGCACGGCTCGCCCGCTAAGAATGATCTCCACTTTTTTTGGAATAGATCGCTTGACAAGCTGTAATTACAGGTGGTAGCATTAAGCGGCAGGGATATTGCAAGAACGGGATGAGGTTTGCCGCATCCGTCATCCCACCGTGCGTTCATTGGTTACATCGGTTAGGAAACACATTCGCAAGACGCCATTTGGGTCTTGAGGAGGTGGACTACAGCAAAACAATTCTCCAATCGTGACCGCTTTAATAGTGAAGAGAAATGAACATCAATGAATGAAAGAAGGTCTTAAATGAACAGGTTATGTACAGCGCTGACAAGCATAGCTGCCTGTTGCGTCCTAATGTCACATTCTGGATATGCAGCCCAACCGAAGGGGGGCGACAGCGCCCAGCAAGCAACCATGGGCCGCGAAGTCCTGTCACCTATCGAAGTAGGCAAGATAAGTGTTGATACGGTCGGACTTGGGGTTGTGTCCACGGTATCGATCAGTGTCTGGTGTTGGCCCAAGCAGGTGAAGAACGTAACCGCCAGAATCGTTCCGGACAGTGGCTATGAGGTCGTCCGGCAACCGCAAGAGACATATAACGAGCCGGATACAGAGGCCGTCGTATTCACAGCAATGATCCGCGCTACGGCTCGCGGCATCTGGGAAGTCGGGGTAGCAGCGACAGGCACTTGTTCTGACACCATAAGGACCACGTCCCTCTCAGATTTCTTCATTCAAATCAGCGACACACTGAATCGGGCGATGACGTCTGTTGAACGGATGCAACTGATACCGACCGTTGGGCCTTTGCCACCGCAGTCCAACCGTGACTCAATCACGATATTGCCATCATCACCGGGAGGACATAGAGCCAAACCGCACATCCCGGATAGCCTTCTGCAGAAGCGTAACCAGAAAGGAAAACGCTCGGGAACGTTCAACATTAACGGGGGCCTGCTTTACCACGATGCTCGCGATCCGCAAGGTTCGTACAGGCCGGCCGTCAATTGTGACGTCGAAGTCTGGAACGACAACCAGTATGATAATCCTTCTTCGAGTGATACGTGGTTGGGCACGACGGTCACCGACATACGTCCCGCATAGTTGCCAACGCAGCGAATCTGCATTTTTCGGGAATAAATCGCTTGACGGATGGTATTCAAGGGTGGTAGCATTAAGCGGCGGGATACCGCCAGAACGTGATGAGGTTTTGCCTCATCCGTCATCCCACCGAGCGACCATTAGTTACATCGAGCATACAAGACACATGCGCAAGACGCCATTTGGGTCTTGAGGAGGTGAACCAAAGCAAAAGGATTCAGTGGGCGGCAGATGTCCACATCTGCCCCTGTCACCTGTTGTCGGGCACATGTGGACATGTGCCGCGCACAACTATGAGTATACGCAAAACGCCATGCAGGTATTCAGGAGGTAGCAATGAAACGAAAAAGAAACCACCGCACGATTGGTATGTGTCTGCTGACGACGATCATTTTCTCATTCGTTTGCGCGCACGTATCCGCAACGGAACCGACAGTAGATATCCAACCCCTCAACCTGGACATGAAGTTGAGCTTGCCAGACACGATCTTACTAAATCAGCCTTTTCCGATTACGCTGGTCGTAACTGTTAACGATTCCGACTGCTGCGACCCGGACCACTTGGCAAAGATTAGTCTGAATCTTCCGCAGTTCTGTGAAGTTGTCGATGGTGATCCTGTCTGGAAGGGGACGCTGTCGCAAGGATCTCGAGTATCGCTTCAGATAACGGCGAAGTTCACGCAGCCGCAGATAGGCTTTTTCCAAGGGTATGTCTTTGCGGCGCGAATCCCGGAGCGAATGGGATGGGGTAGGGCAAACAACGTGACCACCTCCCGAGAATACGTCATATCGGGACCGGCGGCTGACTCACTAAGAGTGGATTCGCAAGGAAGAAGGTTCGTCGTGAACGACACACACGAAGCGCGTCCACGATTGTCGCCCCATCCCCCGTCCCCCACCGCGGACGCGAAAAACAGGCGGGGGGGAGACAATGTAATCACAATCACGATTGGGAAAAAATCATGGAGGATCTCGGCACACACAACTACTACCGCAACCGAACCAATCGCATCGTTCTTCTTGCGCCCGTCAAGGCCGGAGGCGTTCCTGCAAAGATCCTGCCGAAGAACTGGAGTTTTGACTGCCACGATTGCAGCTTGACTCCGAGTCCCGACTCTACCGCCCGAATCAACCTGAGCCGGGATATTGACAGCGCGACCCTGCGTTTCGAAGCGGATGGAAGAGCTTACAAAGTACACCTTGAGGTTCGCGCTTTTTCGACCCTTCAGGGTATTTTCGGTACCTTACCAATTTCGGCGATACTGCGGCTGGTTACGGGACCCTCGTCGAACTGTACGGGTGGGAGAACGGTCAGCCCATTTTGTGTGATGCCCAGATTGTGGAAACGGATGGGCGATATTCTCTTTCAACGGACCTCGATCATGTCACACTGGAATTCTGGAGTTGCAACTCCTATTGCTATTTGCCCTACTCTTCCGGTTGTTGGAACGCTGGCGATCCTTTGGACTTCTATGTACGTAGACTGGAATTCAACCTGTGGAATCCGGGAGGGGTGAACGAACTCGAGCCGTTCATTACGGACATCTTAAACCTGAATTGGGCTGGCGCCTTCAACATCTGTCGCTGGATTCAGGCTGGCGCCGACTTTGTGAACCAGTGCTGCGGTGATCCGGGAGTTGTCTTGGTCAGATGGGGGTACAACTGCAGCCAACCGCGCAGCTACTATCGAGCCGACACAGTGAAAATCTTGAGCAGCGCGGCCGGCGACCATTCTAACCGTGACGAATGGGACAAGAGCGTAATTCTTCATGAATATGGCCATCATTTCACCAACAGATTTGCCGAATTCCCCGACTCCGCTGACGGAACCCACTACTGGGACCATCTTCTGCCAGCGGCGCCTTATGTCTATGAGCATCTGGCATGGGATGAAGCGATCGCTTCGTGGTTCGCCGGGGTGGTTCTTGGCGAAGGTCGATACGTAAACCTCGGGACTAATAATGACACTCTATCTGTGTATCTCTTTGAGCGGCCTGAACCGGATGTCCCGTATTACGTCCTATCGCTTAGTAATATTCATCAGTATTGGTCCTCGTCCCTGACTCCGCTGTATCCCGGCTCCAAGGTCGAGGGGGCGATTGGGGAAGCGCTGTGGGACATATACGACGCACCAGACGACACCAACTTCTGGGGGTACAACGGGAATATCTGGGGGCACAACAATGATCAGAACCAATATGATAGTTGGGCAGGGACGGCCGCCATTCTCGACGTCTACATGAACTATGACCCGTTTCCAAGCGACCCACATCACAATCACCCGTGGGACATCACCGAGTTCGCGAATGGGTGGGGGGTTAGAGGGTATCCCGTCACGGGTCATTTCCAAGATATTCTGCTTGCCCATGCGATCGACGTCTGCACATGCGGTAATGCCAACAGCGACGGCTCGATTGACATTTCCGACGTGGTATTCTTGATTGCGTACATCTTTTCCGGAGGCGCAGCCCCGGGATTCTGCAACTATGCGAAGGGCATGGGAGACGCCAATGGGGATCTCAGCGCCGATATCTCTGACTGCGTGTTTCTGATCGCCTACGTCTTCTCCGGTGGCGCGGCCCCGCACTGCCATTAAATGTAATCTGATCAGTTGTAACCCACCTCAAGCGAAGCGACAAGCGGATTTTTCCTGCCTTTTGCGCATTTTGCGGCAGTCCCTTTAGACCCGGTGACTATTGGGTCAAGATGCTCCGGACTCACCATACAGATTACGGGCTACGCAACACCCTTGTGCTCAAACCGCTTGCCAACTTGGTAGAAGGCGATTGTCACTATCGCAATCATCACCGTCATCATGCCGAAAAAATTACCGGGTGTTGTCTGCGTGTAAAGACGCGAAAACAGACCGGCGAGGATGTCACCCAGAAACACCGTGCACAACCAGACGCCGGTTATCAATGATTTCATGTGCTCCGGCGCTTCCTCGAAGGCAAGCTGCAAGCCGATTGCCGAAATGCAAAGTTCTGCCGCCGTAATCAGAACATAGGCGCCCACCTCCCACAGAATTGACACCTTGGAGGCGGTCGCCAGAAATCCCGCCACGGTCATCAACACCATGCAAAGCAGAACCATAACGAATCCGAGGAGCATCTTCCGCGGAGAAGAAAGCGGTCGAGCCGTGTTTCGGTCGGTCTTTATCCAGAGCCACGCAAAAAATGGTGACATAACTACTATCAGAATCGGATTAAGTCCCTGAATCGCATCCGGAGGAATTCTTCCTATCCAGGTATCGAGCACAAGGTAGTCACGGGCGAACAGAGTCCAGGTCGAATAAGATTGATCGAAAATCGACCAAAAGAACACGATGAGCAGGAAAAGTCCCGACAGGCGCACGAGTGACGCTCGCTGTTCATGCCGCTGCTGCGGCATCCTGACAACGCTCGCTAACTGTCGGACGTCTTCTTTGGGGTAGTGCTTCTTACCGAGATAAAAGATGGCAAGAGACACGGCCATCATGATCGTGGGGGCCATGAAAGCCACGCTGTAACCATACCGATCTCTGATGAATGGCAGTGATGTCATCGTGGACGCGGCGCCGATATTGATCGCCATATAGAACCAGGAGAATGCCTGCGACAAAAGATGGCTCTTGCCCTGCTCTTCGTACATGCGCCCCATGAGCGTGCTGATGTTAGGTTTGATCGAACCAGAGCCGCCAGCTAACAAGGCCAGCGCGATATAGAGACCAACTTCCGAAGTGAATGTGCCAAGAATGATATGCCCCATGATGTAGGGAATTGCGAAATAGATAATCGTGCGGAACTTGCCAAGCCAGCGATCGGCGATATAGCCACCGGCAATCGGCAGCAGATAGCAGGCGGCTGTGAAAAATGAAGCCACGGTGGAACTGTTGGCGTCGGTGTAGCCAAGCTTGTCGATCATGTAAAGCACGAGGAGTGCTTTCATCCCATAAAAGCTGGCACGTTCCGCCAGTTCGCCCCAGAAGATAAACCAGAATCCTCTCGGATGCCGATTGATATCAGATGTCACAGGCGCTCCTTCTCGCTATCGCAATTGCCACGATAATGTGCGTGGCGTACGTCCTCGTGCGCCGCGAAAACACTGGGAAATTCCCACCGCGAGCGGTGGGGCACCCCGCTGCTGTAATTGCTACGACTCTCGATCAAGTTCAAAACCCCAGACAGGCGCCACCAACGTCGGTTCCCAGAACTCCTTCAAGGTTCGGTCCCTTGCCGAGCGGCTTGCGTTCCGGTTCAAGTTGTTCAAGCGTTCGCGCGTCGTATAATCGGCCATTGATCATCACGTAGAGCAAATTCTCTGACTGTCTGATATCCTTGAGCGGGTCACCGTCGATGACAATAATGTCTGCCAGCAAACCGGGTTGAATGCTGCCGAGCTCCTTGTCGAGACCAATAGACCTTGCGCCCATCCACGTAGCACATCTTAGCGCCTCGTGATTCGTCATCCCCCCCTGCTGCAACATCCAGAGCTCCCAATGAGCGCCCAGACCTTGAAGTTGTCCGTGCGCGCCAAGTTCCACATTGCCTCCACGGTGCAAGATATCGGTTGCCGTTTTGGAGAGGGCAAAATGATGATACTCAGAATCGGGCGCCATTGTTCGCCGGATCGAGCGCGGGTCAATTACCCAGCGCGGCACAAATCTCGCCAATCGCTGATTCTCCCAAACATTGCTGTGCTGGTACCAGTAGTTTTCCCCCCAGAGGCCGCCGTACCCTACTATCAGGGTCGGCGTATATCCTGATCCAAAGCGACTTAGCAATCGCAATTCAGGATCATAGAGCGGCGCTACCGGTACGGGATGCTCGAGCGTCGTATGACCGTCAAGGAGCATCGTCATCATGTTGTTGAGCGTGGAACCACCTTCCGGAACGACCATTATTCCCAGTTCACGCGCCGCCTTAATCACCATCTGCCGCTGTTCTCGACGCGGCTGATTGTAGCTCTTTACGGATATTGCGCCCCACGCTGCGGTTCTCTTGACGGCGCTGACGGCATCCTCATACTTGTTAATGACGGTTTTGAAATCCCCCTCAGCACCGTACAGGATCGTGCCGGTGCTGAAAATGCGCGGTGAAAGCAACGTTCCCTGTGTCTGCATTTCCGCCGCCGCAAAAATCATCTGCGAATTGTTGCTCGGATCATGCATGGTTGTGACCCCAAAAGCGAGATTCGCCTGGAATGACCAATTCTGCTGCGAATAAATCGACTGATTGCTGCTTCCCGGATGGGCATGAATGTCGATTAATCCGGGCATAAGTGTTCTTCCGGCTATGTCAATTACCTTAGCGCCTGTGGGTACAGCAACCTTCCCTCGTTCGCCGACCTCGACTATTCGATTCCCTTTGACATGCACAATGCCATCAGGAATGATCGAGAGATCATTCATCGGTAGTACTTTTGCACCAACAAAGTAGAGATCAGTGCTTGGAATATCTGCTTTCTCCTGCCACCCGAGATTGACGACAAGCGGCTTATATACCTTGGATGAGTCCTTGAGGGAATCCGTGCTTGGCAGCGCTGCTATGTCGGCTGTGAAGTACTCTGGTCCCAGACTCCACGACACTCTCTTGCTGTCTGCAGACCAGTTGAGATACGTTCCGGCATCGGTCGATAGCTTCTTCACCGGCAGGTTTTTCATCTCAGGACCGATTTCCAGCGGCGTGCTAACCCTGGGAAATGGCACAACATAGGCCTGCCAGAGTTCTTCGAACGCCAATTGGCTCTCGTCCGGGGATAGCACGAAATCCCCCGCATGTTCGGACACCGCGTGCACTCGTCGGTCGGAGCCAAGCAGATCAATGCTAACCAAAGCAGACTTTTCGCCTTCGCGGGAAACAAGTAAGATCCGCTTGCCATCAAGAGAGAAACGGGGTGTTTCCCCCTCGCGAGTCAGAAATCGCGGAGTCGTTTTGCCGTCGCTGGAGACAACGTAGACCCCCGGTTCTTCCTGCCACAACCTGCCGCGGAAACCGTCGCCGGTACCGCGCTGGAACACCACCAGAGTGCCATCGGGAGAAAAATGGGCCGACACATAATGACCCGGTCGTGAGACCACCGTCCGCTCATTGCGTCCATCAACCCCCACAATGCGGACGGAGCCACCGCTGGTGTCGCTCCAAGTCACATAGACGATCTCTCTGCCGTTCGAAGAAAGTGCAGGGGCGAATTCGAAGTGGTCCGTCTGTCGCGTCAGTCGCACCGCTGGACCGGAAGGAAGCTGCTTCCTATACAAGTAGCCCAGACTCTGAAAGATCACTTCGCGACCATCAGGCGTCGTCTGTGGCCAGCGAATCACCTTCACCGGGAACTCGGAGCCCCCCACCTTCTGCGGAAATCGTATCGCTTGCGCGACCGTCTGCTTAACGTGTGCCTTGAATGGAATTTGCGTCGGCGAACCTGTGGCAACATCCACACGCCAGATTTTGCCTTTTGCCCAGATCACAATGCTCTTGCCATCGGGTGTCCAATCGAATCCGGGATAAACGCCAAAGAGCGACCAGGTTTCCTGCTGATCCTCATCCAGATCATTCCACAGATGTCGAACACTACTGCTTTCAAGATTGCACAGTGCCAGCACCGATTTCCCCCGCACGCGTCGCACGAACGCCATGGTCTTCCCGTCCGGGCTGATCTGGGGCCGGCAAGCGCCGCCGTTAATCTCGATAATGTTGCGAATCTCATTGGTCTGGAGATCGAGTCGACGAATGACATAGATGGTGCCGTTGGGGTCTTTATTGTACCGGAAGTATTCCCCCCCTGACATGTCTTCCGACCAATACAGATACTTGCCGTCCGGCGAGAAGACCGGCTCATTGGCATCCTGTTGCTCGTTCTTCTTCTTGGTCAGTTGAATACCTGAGCCGGATTCGGGAACTCGATACATCCACATCTCGCCGGCCCCCATACTGCGTCGACTTGTGAAGTGTTTCTTGGCGACGAAATACCGGCCGCTCGGATGCCAACTGGGATTGTTGAGAAGACGATAATCCTCTTTGGTGAGTTGGACTCTGTCGCTCCCGTCAGCATTCATCATCCAGATGTTGTCACCACCGCCGCGGTCGCTGGTGAAGAGAATTTTCTTGCCGTCGGGGCTGAAACGTGGCTGGACCTCATACGGGAGTCCGCCGGATAGCAGAGTGGCATCACCACCCGTGATCGGCATCTTATAAACGTCACCGAGCAGATCGAAGACGATCTCTTTTCCGTCAGATGAGACATCGACCGTAATCCACGTCCCTTCAGTGGCATCGAATTCGATGGTGTCGCTCGGAACATGAGGAATGCTGACATCCCATTTGCTCTCTGATGAATCCTTCGTCGTGCTTCCCACCTCATCACAGTTTGCGCTGGTGAAGAGGAATAGAGTCAGACTGCACGCCGCAATAATTGTCGCGAATCCTCTCATTCTGACCATTTAGGAGAACCTCCAGAATACTTGATTATTAGACTTTCGCGTCGCTGCTCACAGCCGGACCGAAGCAGCGGCACATGGCACCGGCACATTGAACACCAAGTATAGCCACGAGATCTGGTGACGGCAACCGCATTTGTCGTCAGCGAAGCGGATTTTCCCCGCTGAGGCGTCGATTAGCGAGGTGAACACCATTGATTACGAAGATCACGTTCGATTCGGCCGGTGGTTACCCATTGGAGTTTAATACGCAGTTGCATTCAAAATGATACTTACTCCGTTCTCGATATTACGAGTGCCCGCGGGCGCAGCGTGCTGCGCCCCTACGGCTGACGGTATGATTCGTGTGTCATATCTGCCGGACGCGACGCATAATATCATTATGAATGCAACTCGGCATAAGGCCGTGCCGACCGGCCCGAGGAAATCCGGCGCGGTTTTGTCATCACCGCGCCAGCATTTTCCACAAATATGCATATTCAAGAGCCATCCGTTTGGCCCTCTGAATGTCGTCCGCCGCAGCTCCGTGACCACCCTCCGTCTCTTCATAGAAGTAGATCTTGTTACCAAGTCCTTCCATCTTCGCTGCGGTCTTTCGAGCGTGGCCCGGGTGGACACGATCATCGAAAGTCGATGTCACAAATAGCACATTCGGATACTTGACACCGACCCTGATATTCTGGTAGGGGGAGTACGTTGTGATGTATGCTCTCATATCGGCCGAATCCGGGTCGCCATATTCACCGATCCATGACGCTCCGGGAGGAAGTTTGGTATAGCGAAGCATATCCAGCAGAGGCACTTGACACACGACCGCACTGAAAAGATCGGGACGCTGCGTGTATACGGCACCAACAAGAAGGCCACCGTTGCTTCCCCCCATTATTCCCAGATGCCGTGGAGACGTGATCTTTCGGGTCACCAGGTCCTCTGCAACCGCGATGAAATCATCGAAGGCCTTCTGCCGATTCTTGAGGAGGGCCGCCCTATGCCAGCGCGGTCCGAATTCTCCTCCACCTCTGATATTGGCTAATACATATACTCCGCCCCGCTCAAACCACAGTTTTCCGAGTGTCCCTGAATACCTGGGAGTTTCGGCAGAGCGAAATCCACCGTATCCATAAAGTAGGGTTGGGTTGTTGCCGTCAGCATCCAAATCCTTCCTGGAGATCAGGAAATACGGGATCACCGTGCCGTCTTTGCTCTTAGCTTCACCCTGGCTGATTTTTAAGTCACCCGTGCTAAATGCCGCAGGGAGTGTCTTGATCTCTCTGGGTGTTGCTTTTGGATCGTTCAGCAGATAAAGCTTGGTCGGAGTGAGGAAGTCCTGAAACGAGACCATGACTACATTGTTGTAGTCGTTCGCGGATGTCACGCCCACCGAGCCGTAGTCCGGGAGATTTAGTTCGCCCGTTATCCACTTGGAGACCCCAGAGGAATCATTCAGACTGTAGTAGAGTATTCTGCCTCTCACATTTCGCAGAATGGTAACCAATAAATAGTCTTTCGTCGCCGTTATTCCCGTGACCGTACTCTTTTCATCAGGGTTGTACAGAAGCTCCACCCGGGACTTGAGATTAGCAGACTCAAGGTCGGCTATCTTCAAGGCGACAATCGAACCTTCAGAAAAACCAAACCAGTCAGAATACAGCATGGCGATTACATATCCCTTGAAGTAAGCTCTGATTTGCGCGTCTCTCGGGAATGGGACTTCGATTCGCTTAGAGGCAGCGTTGACAATCCAGTTGTTGGATTCCCAAAACGACACCCCCCGGTTCAAGCTGAATACATTTCCTTCAGATCTGAAGTCAACCTGACCGCTGACGCTAACATCGGAATTCTCCCCCTCCAGAACTGTCTGAGCTTCGGAAAGTGGAGTCCCTCTTTTCCATAGCTTAACGATCCTTGGATAGCCCGATATAGTCAGTGAGTTGGGACCGAAGTCCGTTCCCACAAGTATCGTGTTCTTGTCGTACCATGCGACTGAACTCTTGGCCTCCGGGAGCGAAAACCCATCTGCTATGAACGTTTTGCTCGTCATGTCGAACTCTCGTATGCAAGCAGCATCCTTGCCGCCATTGGAGAGTGACACCAGGGCCCTTGAGTATTCGGGTGGTAGCATGGTCGCACCCTGGTAGACCCAACTCTTCCCCTCGACCTTGTTAAGGCTGTCGATATCGAGAACAGTTTCCCACAGCGGGTTCGGTTTCGTATACTCTTCCAGTGAAGTCCTTCTGTAGAGTCCCCGAACATGATCGGCATCCTGCCAGAAATTGTAGACATAGCCGCCCATGAACGTCCCATAAGGGATCCTGTCTTTGGCGTCCATGATCGCCAACGCCTCGCTCCGAAATCTCGCGAAATTTGAATCGGTCTTGAACTCGTTCATGGTCGAATCGTCATGTTTCTTGACCCATTCAAGGGCGTTCTTGCCGTCGCGTTCCTCCAACCAGAGATACGGATCAACACTGCTGCCGACAGGCTCGGCGGCCGGCAGGCATTTTGCCGCCAGGATAAACAGGACCAGTGACGGAACAATGAGATTTCTTAGGATCTTCATAGGTTTCTCCATTTGCTTGACCACGGCCTTCCCTCCAAAAAGTGGACGGTTAGTTAAGACACTGTGTTGACCTCTTCGAACTCGACGGGCTGAGGCAGCCGAGGGTCGCTGCTACCGATTTTAGAACACTTCAATATACTCAAAGATATTGGTTTTCGCTTCCTCTCTCGTCAGAAAGTTTTCAGAAACGATCAGCTCTCACTTCAAGGCTGCAAAGAACGACTCCCCTTCACCATAACTCTATCCCTTTTCCTTGTCCACTAAATCGGGGGAGGCTCAAAGTATGATGATTGACCGTGCCATAGTACTTCCGGTAATAGTGGAATTTACGGTTGAACACCTTTTTCTAGACGGATCGGATAACGGGTTGTTCGATTGAGGCTCAAGTAGTAACTGCGCGTCGCATACACTCAAAATACGCGCAATTGGTGGTCAAAAACTGAGGTACCCAAAAAATCTAAATTAGAAGACCATTCGGCTCAACATGTAATAATATGCAGCCGCCCCGAATTGACACGCCCGGTAGAGGTCCAATACTTGACAGATGGCGCTTCATGTGTTTCATTGCCTATGGGGATCGGCACATGTTGTGTTTCTTTCCCAAGTATAGGAGACGCTCAACACTGGTTAAAGGCCAGTTGATGTACACGAGGTAATGCACTAAAGGACCCCGAAACCCGCGCCGGTGACCTTTTGGGCCTGCAGACAGGCCCACTCACTTCAGTCCCCTGGCCGTAGGTTCGAGTCCCACATGGTGCATTTTTTGTTGGCAGTAAAGAGCTTGGCTTCAATGCCCTCGTAATTGGGACTGCTGAAAATGCCCTGAGACTTGTCATTCTGAGCGAAGCGAAGAATCTCGCACGTATGTAATGCGACAACTTGGAGATTCTTCGTCGTCCGGCAACGGCGGACTCCTCAGAATGACACAGACAGAGATTTTTCAACGCTCCTATTTAACCAAGGAACCGCATGTCCTTTTTCTCGCAAGTCATCGATTTCTTCCTTCATCTCGACAAACATCTTAGCCAGATTATTTCTGATTATGGCGGCTGGACCTATGGAATCCTATTCCTGACGATCTTCTGCGAGACCGGACTGGTGGTCACTCCCTTTCTCCCCGGCGACTCACTATTGTTTGCTGCGGGGGCTCTTGCCGCTGTCGGCGCACTTAATCCTCATTATCTGTTCTTGCTATTAGCCATTGCCGGCATACTGGGCAATACGGCCAATTACTCGATCGGGCGTTTTGTCGGCCCCAAAGTATTCACGTCGAGCAGTCGCTTTTTCAAGAAGCAGTATCTCGAGAAAACGCACCAGTTCTATGAAAAACACGGCGGCAAAGCGGTGATCATCGGTCGTTTCCTGCCCATCTTCCGCACTTTTGTGCCTTTTGTCGCCGGTATCGGCGCGATGACTTACGTCCGCTACACGATCTATAACATCATCGGCAGCACCCTCTGGGTCGGAGCATTTATCTACGCAGGCTATTTCTTCGGCAATCTCCCGTTCGTGCAGAAGCATTTTTCATTGGTTATCCTTGTGCTATTGCTCATCCCCGGAGTTCCGGGCGTGATCGAGTTTATCCGCCGGCGCCGGAAGCCGCGCGCCTAACCGCTCGGTCGCAAAGGGACTGCTGAGAAGCCACTCGAGAGCGCCGGCAGGAATCCTGAGGTTGTCCCACAACTTGGAGTACAGTTGTGAACAGCGATCGCGATGGTCGAGAATGTTGAGCGAGATCATGGCGTCGCAACACCTTACACCCTCACCCCCTTCCCCTCTCCCACTGGGAGAGGGGTGTAGGGGTGAGGGAAAGGAACTTATGGGACAACCTCAGGATTCCTGACGACGCCTGAAATCCCGCATCTCACGAAATCCAACTTGTGAGACAGCCTTATCTTACCGAACTCCGCATATCCTTTGTTTACTCTTTCTCACAAGGATCAAACATATTACATTAATTGCATGAAGTACGTCGCCCTCATTTGGGGTGTGCTCATGGTTGCCGGCTGCGCAGTACGCGTACCGACAATGCGGCCGCCGGTAACCCGCACGTATGAATTGCGCGAGCGGCGACAAATTTTCGACGGACTCGCGGCGCTGTTGGCGGCCGAACGGATCGGGATCGCTATCAAGGATGTCGGCAAAGGCGTTATCGTGACCGACAGCTTCGACGTGCTGCCTGAATACTGCGACTGTGGCAAGAACCTCCTCGGCGCCGAGTATCCCGGGCAACGGCGCGGCGTAATGCGCTTGAACGTCAGCGACGGGCGAAAGATCACCGTCACGATTGATTTCAAGACCAGACTTCGTATCAGGGCAAACAATAGGCTGTTGGTTTGTACATCGCGTGGCGTTTTAGAAAATAAACTGCTTGCAGCACTGGAGAAAGACCTTGGCGAAACCACGATTCATCAGCGCGATTAGACTCAACGAAAGCAACCTGATCTACCAGGGCATTGTCCACACCTATCGGTTGTCCCTGCTGCTGGTCACAAGTGTTCGCTATATTTTCCAGCGACCTATCTACTTCAAAACTATCATCGACCAGATGGAGCAAATCGGCGTTCGCTCGCTATCGATCGTGTTGCTCACCTGTTTTTTTACGGGAATGGTTCTGGCGCTGCAAACTGGCTACCAAATTGCGCGTTTCGGCGCGAAAGTCTATATCGGCGTCGTCGTGGCGCTCTCCATTGTGCGCGAACTGGGACCGGTTCTCACCTCTTTGGTCGTTGCCGGACGGGTTGGCGCGGGCATCGCCGCCGAACTTGGCTCCATGCAGGTAACCGAACAAATCGACGCAATGCGCGCCATGGGCACCAATCCGGTCAAAAAACTGGTGACCACGCGATTGGTCGCTCTGGTTATCATGCTGCCGATTCTGACTATTCTTGGCGATCTGATCGGTATCGTTGGCGGCATGATCATTTCTCTCTATTCGCTCGGGCTTGATTACAGCTTCTACAAGTCGAGCACCGTGCAGGCGCTGGCGCTGCAGGATGTTTTCACGGGACTGGTCAAACCGGTTGTCTTTGCCACGATTATCGCCACGGTCGGCTGCTATCTGGGGCTTAACACGAGCGGCGGCACACAGGGTGTCGGCAAATCGACGACGCTTTCGGTGGTAACATCGTCAATCCTGATCTTTCTGTTTGACTTTCTTCTGGTCAAGATTTTCTTTCTTGTCTTTGAAGTCCAATAGGGTGAGTAATTGATACAGTTGCAGCACATTCACAAAACTTTCGAGAGCAATTATGTGCTCCGTGGCGTCGATTTGGAAATCGGCGAAGGTCAGACTATGGTCATCCTTGGCAAGTCGGGTTGTGGGAAATCGGTCTTGCTTAAGCTGATCCTGCGGCTGATGAACAAAGACGAAGGACGGATTATCATTGACGATGAGGACACGACCGACTTCTCCGAGGAGCGGATGGTACCGGTACGCAAGAAAATGGGGATGCTCTTCCAGTCGGCGGCGCTGTTCGACTCGTTCACCGTTGCGGACAATGTCGCGTACATGCTGCATGAGCATACGACTATGACTCCGCGCGCAATCGCCGACCGAGTAGCGGAAGTTCTCTCTTTTGTGGAGCTTCCCGACACTCAGAAATTGATGCCTTCCGAGTTGTCCGGCGGCATGCGCAAACGAGTGGCGCTGGCGCGCGCGTTGGCCTATCAACCTCGTTATCTGCTCTATGATGAACCAACCACCGGCTTAGACCCCATGACGGCCAAGACGATTAACGAGTTGATTCGCAACACACAGGAGAGATTGGACGTAACTTCTATCGTGGTGACTCATGATCTGATCTCCGCATTCTACGTGGGTGACTGTTTTGCCCTGATACGGGACGGCAAGGTCGCCTTTCAGGGCACGCCAGCTGAATTCAAGGCATCCACTGATCCTTTCATCGTCGAATACCTGGCCTGCGGGCGGGAGTACAATTGATGAGCAAAGAATTCCGCGTCGGAGTGGTCATTGCCGTGGCCGCGCTGGTTCTGGTGATTGCAGTATTTGCCATCGGCGATCAGGAGGGTGTCTGGAAACGACGCTACGAATTGCGTGTCAAATACACCGATATCTATGGCCTGCAAACCGGCTGCACCGTGCGATTGGCCGGCCTGCGCGTCGGGACGGTTAAACATGTCGAGTTCTCGCGAACCGAACCCGGGAATCTGATCGTCGTGCTCAAAGTTGATCGAGACGTGCAGAACCTGATTCGCTCCGACTCCAAGGCGATCATTGGTACGCTCGGCTTGCTTGGCGACAAGACGGTCGAAATCAGCGTCGGTTCTCCCGACCAGAAAGTGCTTGAGGACGGTTCATACATTCAAGCCGCCAAGTCCGCGTCGATTGAAGCCATCATTACCGAAGGGGGTGAAGCAGTCGAGAACATTACGTTGGCGGCGAAGCATACCAAAGAGATAATCGAGAAGATCAACAATGGCGCCGGCTCGTTAGGACTTTTTGTCAACGATCCCAATGTCTATTTCGATCTCGACCGCCTGCTGCAGTTGACGGAAAATCTGACTAAACAACTTGAAGAGGGTCGCGGCTCGTTTGCCCGCTTCATCACCGATTCGACCTTCTACGTCGAGATGCGCAACCTATTAACCAATACCAACCATTTGTTTGACTCGCTGACGACCGGACAAGGCACACTGAGTAGACTGCTTTACGATCCCACCCCGTATCAGGATATCAGACAGATTGTCGAGAGCTGGAAACAAATCACCAATCGGATCAACGCCGGCGAAGGAACCGTTGGCAAGATGCTGACCAACGATTCGCTTTACATCAACTTCACCCGCGCGCTCGATCGCACCGACGCGCTGCTAAAGGACTTCCGCGAGAATCCGGGCCGGTATCTCAGGATTCGTCTTTTTTGATTTCTCCGGTGAAACAAAGCAACACCGGCCAGTTTTCCGCCTTGTCAAAATGAAACATTTCGGTCAATGTCCGTTTCTCGAGCAATTGAGGAATTGGCGTAATACATACTGACCGGATGTCGATAGGATATATTGACGCGGATGCGCCAAAGGGGAGTTGTCATGTATTCGCAAATCCACGATTTGCGCTCACTCTTGAGTACCGCAATCAACAAGAGGCGACAAATGAACTCCTGCGGATGCTGCGGGGATGGACATCACAGGACGATTACCGTGACATCGAAACCGGAAATGATCAACACTGATTGGCAAGGCTCGGGTAAATCATAATTAGGAGGGAATCGCATGAAAAGGTACTGGGCTTGCATCGTCATTGTTGTCCTGTTGATCTTGACACTGACAGGCACAGTGATCGCACAGGATTTGCAGCAACTGCTGAACGCCGTTGACCGCGTAGAAGCCAACTTGAAAGTGCTAATTGAAAAAGAGGCGAGTGCGCGCACGGCGGACATCGCCAAACTCCGCAAGGAACTCACCGGACAAACAGTCGCGGGCGCACCTGCGGAGAGCAATCCCGTTTTCGTTGAATTCAAACGCGAACTTGACTCGTTGCGCGCCGAAGTGAGTATGCTTTCGACCTCACGCCAGCAACTGGCCTCAGCCGATGCTGAGGGCGTGATAGCCACCTCGTCATCCGCCGGCGAAATTGCCGAATTGACCGAAGGTCTGACAGCTCTCAACGCACGTCTGGAATCCTTCGTCAATTCCAGCTTGACTCCGCCGCAAACGGAACCGGTCAAGACCGAGAACGTCTCCGATCAGAGCGCGTCAGCCGGTATCAAGTTGTCTGGCTTTGTAAATGCAAGCGCCATCGACGACCGGAATACGGACCGCAGTACCTTCGGGGTTGATGAGATGGAGTTAGACGTTGAACATGGCTTCTCCGATAAGGCGACAGTGAGGGCCGACATCGAGTCCAAACGGGACGCGGCAGGCAATTTCAGCATGAATCTGGAGCAAGGATACATGTCCTATAGTCTGGGCTCTACGCAGAAATGGACATTCAAATTCGGCAAATTCAATGCACCGTTGGGATTTGAATCCATCGATGCGCCGGGTCGTTACCAGCATTCCTATGCCGCCATTTCAACCTATGCGGTACCCTGTAACCTCACCGGTGCGAGCATGTACACGCAGTTCTCGCCTGCGGTCGATGCCATTGTGTATGTGGTCAACGGTTGGGACATAAACTCCGACAACAATTCCGGCAAGACCTGGGGCACGCGCTGGGGATTTACGCCGATTGCCGACCTGAATTTCGGACTCTCGGCCATCGCCGGACCGGAGCAGCTTGATCGCACCGACAGTCGCCGAAACGTGTTTGATCTCGATCTTACATATCACGTCACCCCCTCACTTCTCATCGGCGGCGAGGCGAACTACGGAATTGAGTCGAAAGTTCTCGCCAATGGCGACGACGCCAAATGGTTCGGCTTTCTGCTTATGAGCAATATCGATCTGAGCGGCAACGTCAATCTGACCACCCGTTTTGACTATTTGAAGGACTACAAAGGATATCCGACCGGATATGCGCAGGACCTGAAGGCCTTTACGGTTGCACCCAGACTGAAGATTGTGGACGGTCTCGAAGCACTGGTCGAGATGAAATACGAAGTCTCCAACCACGAGGTCTTCTACACTATTTCCGGTGCAGCAAAAGCCACAGGGCGGTTTGGACCGGTGATGGCTCCCATGAGCACCGGATCATTTGGGAATAACCGCCTGTCGCTGGCGTTGGAGATGACTTACAGTTTTTGAGAGGGTTTGGATACAAATAGGCAATGGGTAACCCACCCGCAAGGGCGCGATCCATAGAGGGAAACGCGCAATTCGAATCCCCACCCTCATGGCTGGGGTATCGGTGAATAAATGGAGTAACAATAAAGCATTTGAGTCACAGAATACAAGACAGGAGGGATGTTGATCGAGACTAACAATCAGAGTCAAACTGATCAGGGGTTTCATGGTCGTAAACCTGAGAGAAAAATTCAAGGATAGCAGGAATTAACAAGGGAGAAGATTATGCAAAGTACAAAGGCTACGTGGACAATCGGGAAAAAGCTGATCGCATCATTTCTCGGAGTTGCGGCGATTCTGCTCGTGGTGGGTCTCGTGGGGTATCTTGGCGCCACCAAGAGCGCGACTAGCATCAGTGAAATTGGCGAAAACAGGCTGCCAAGTGTAGAGGCTCTATTAACCATGAGTGAGGCACAGTCCGCGATAGATGGTTCCGAAAACGCGCTATTGTGTACCATAGCAGATGATGCCGCTGTTCGTGCTGCCTGGCAGCGTTTTGACGACGCCAAAAAGCGAGCCGACGATGCCTGGAAAATATACGAACCACTACCACAAACAGATGAAGAGGCGAGGGTTTGGAAAGATTTCGTGCCGGCCTGGAAGAAATGGTTGAGTGATCACGAAGACTTCGTGAGTCTGGCGAGGAAATATTGGAGCGACAAAAAGGACCTGGCCTACACGGCTATGTCCACGCAGGCTCTGGTAACTAACGCCAAATCCTTTGGCCCTGCCGAGGACCTTCTGAATAAGCTGGTTGAGATCAACCGGGTGGCCGGTGAAAACGAAGTTAAGCGGGCGGATTCCCAGTCGTCGTCCCAGAAAACGCTATCTCTGGTGGCAATGTTCATCGGCGTACTGTTGGCGATAACGTTGGGGATTGTCATCTCCCGCGGTATCTCGCGCCCGGCTACGATGGCCCTTAAAGCAACAGAGGATATGAATCGGCAGTTCAACGAACTGGAAAGAGTGATTGAGACGATTGCCAATAACGATCTTACCGTCAAAATAGAAGCTACTGCCAGTGAGCGCCTGAAGGTCAGCTCCAAAGACGAGATCGGGCAATTGACGAATGCGATTGATGAAATGCTGGTAACCAAGGACAAGGTGTACGCCTCGGTTCGAAAGATGGCTGAAAACCTTGGCGGTGTCATCCGCCAACTGACAGACAACTCGACACAGTTAGTCAGCGCGGCGACTGAGATCGCATCCTCCTCGGAGCAAATGGCGCGCGGCTCACAGGAGCAGACCGGCCAGACGGCACAGGTCTCCAGTGCCGTAGAAGAAATGACGGCAACGATTGTCGAATCGTCGAAGAACGCCGGCGAGGCGGCCGGCCAAGCCAAAGGTGCCGCCGATGCCGCCCGCGCAGGCAATCAGGTGGTCAGCCAGACGATTGAAGGCATGAACCGGATCGCCCAGGTGGTGCAGGAATCAGCTAAAACGATCCAAGAGCTTTCCAAGTCATCCGACCAGATCGGGGAGATCATCGGCGTGATCGATGACATCGCCGATCAGACCAACTTGCTGGCACTAAACGCGGCAATCGAAGCGGCGCGCGCCGGCGAACAGGGACGTGGTTTTGCAGTGGTGGCTGATGAAGTTCGCAAACTGGCGGAACGTACGACCAAGGCGACCAAAGAGATCACCGACATGATCAAGGGTATCCAGAACGATACCAAGGGTGCTGTCGTCGGGATGGAACAGGGGATCACCGAAGTCCAGCAGGGGCGCGAGTTGGCAGACAAGGCGGGCGAGAGCTTGACGGCGATCGCCACGTACTCGCAGAAGGTGATGGACATGATCCAACAGATCGCAACGGCGGCGGAGCAACAGTCGGCAGCATCCGAGCAGATTGCGCGCAGTGTTGAGGGCATTGCGCGGGTGACGAAAGAGAACGCGGTGGGTGTGGAGCAGTCGGCGGCGGCGGCGGAGCAGTTGAACCGTCAGGCAGAGGGAATGCAGAAGATGGTTGCTCGCTTCAAGGTAAACGCGTAAGGCGGAAGGAGCCGAAATGGAAGACAAGAACAAAATAACCGGGTTGGCGGCGAAGCAATCGGAAGAGATCCTGCAACTGGTGAGCTTCAACATCGGCACGGAGGAGTTTGGCATAGATATCCTGAAGGTTCAGGAGATCAATCGGATGGTAGACATCACGCGAGTACCGAGGGCGCCGGAGTTTGTGGAGGGGATTATTAACTTGCGGGGCAAGGTGATTCCGATCATCGATATCCGCAAGCGCTTCAACATGGAACTGGCGGAGCAGGACAAAAACACGCGGATCGTGGTGGTGGATATTGCCGGCCAGATCATGGGGATGGTGGTGGATAGTGTGAGTGAAGTGTTACGAATCCCGGCTTCGACAATTGAACCGACGCCGGAAGTGGTGACTTCGATTGACTCGGACTATATTCGTGGTGTCGCCAAGCTGGAGGATCGACTGCTGATCTATCTCGATCTGTCGAAAATACTTTCGGGCGAAGAACGCCAAACTCTCGCCCAGATCTAGAGAGCATCAAACGCAGGGGCACGGAAAACCGTGCCCCTGTTTTTTTTCAGGATCACACCTGTTGGTTGCCCAAAATCACTGTCTTGATTATTCAGCGAATTCTGAATTCCGGTCGCTTGCGCAGAGTCACCCAAAGCGCGAGACCGAGCGCAAACAGCCCGACGGCAATCAGATGATTATAGGTGAATGACACGCCGCCGAAATGAATGATCATCTCCGGTTCGTAGTAGCGCACATATTCAATCACAAATCGGAAGAACGCTTCCACCATCAACAGCACCGCGAAGGTCGAACCGTAGAACGTCTTACGTTTGTCGAAGTAATGCAGCGCCACAAAGAGCAGGAATCCGTACAACGATGAATAGAGTTGCGTCGGATGCAGACAGGCATCACCGAACTGTGAATACGGAATTGACCCCTCGGGGAAATGGATGCACCAGGGAAGATCTGTCGGCACACCGAAACAACAGCCGTTTAAGAAGCAACCAATGCGTGTAATCCCGATGCCCAAGGCAACCGTCGGCGCGAAGATATCGAAGACATGCCAGAGTGATTGCTTCTTCCTTCTGACATAAATGTAGCCACTGATAATCGCCAGCAGCACTCCGCCATACAGATTCATCCCCATGATTCCGAAATGCCCGCCGGTGCCGAAAGGATTGACCGCTGACAGAGGGTCGGAAGCAAAATCGCGGAGATGGAAAAGCACAAACGCCAGGCGCGCGCCAATCAGCCCGGCAAAGATTACGACAAATGCGAAATTCATCATGAAATTGACGTTGACGTGTTCCCGCTGCGATCGTTTGATGACATACCACAGCCCGACAAAAAACGATATCGCCAGCGTCAAACCGTAGCTTCTTAACGCCAGCGAACCGATATGTAGAATCTCAGGATGCATACTTGTCTTTCTCGAACGGTGAATATATGCCCGCGATCAGAATCTACAACAGAATTCTATGTCCTATGCTTTGAGTGCGCCGGCAGGAATCCTTTCCTGCGGGATCAGCAAGATAGTCAAGGTCGTCAGGAAGGGAGAGGTTGTCTCATAAGTTCCTTTCCCTCACCCCTACGCCCCTCTCCCAGTGGGAGAGGGGAAGGGGGTGAGGGTGTAAGGTGTTGCGACGCCATGATCTCGCTCAACCTCCTCGACCATCGCGATCGCTGTTCACCACTGTACTCCAACTTATGGGACAACCTCGGGATTCCTAACGACGCCTGAAAAAACTATCGGTTTCAGCAGTCCTTGGAAGTGTGATTGTCAATCGTGGGCGGAAGCGCTTACGTTTCTTTCCGCACTTTCCCCTGCACTACCAGCGTTAGCTCCCCCTTCACTTTCTTCTCGGCTAACTGGTCGCGAATCGTCTCAATATCCCCCCTGATTATCTCCTCGAACTTCTTCGTCATCTCCCGACACAACGCCGCCTTGCGGTTGCCGATCACTTCAAAGATTTCATTCAGAAGCTTGTGAATCTTGTATGGTGACTCATAGAAGACCAGCGTCTCTCGCCGCTGGGCCAACGACTCCAAAATCGCCCGGCGTTTGCCGGAGGTCTGCGGCAGGAAGCCGTAAAAGATAAACGCATCGGTCGGCAGCCCGCTGACCGCTACAGCCATGATCATCGCTGCCGGACCGGGAATCGCGACGACATTGATTCCCTGTCTGACCGCCTCGCGCACAATGATAAATCCCGGATCCGATATCGATGGTGTCCCTGCATCCGAGATCACGGCGATATTTTGCCCTTCGAGAATTCTGCCGATGATCCGCTCTGAAGCTTGCCGCTCATTGAAGTTGTGATATGATACTACCGGCTTATTGATGCCGTAGTGATTAAGGAGCACTCTGGATGTCCGCGTATCCTCGCAGGCAATTAGATCAACTTCCTGTAGTATCCTGACCGCTCGCATGGTGATATCCTCAAGGTTACCGATCGGCGTTGCGACGAGATAGAGGATGCCGTTGGTTGCCATACTGAAAAGAAAAGACCCTCAGTTGACTAACGCAACCTGAGAATCGCATACTTTCCCCCATTCGCGAGGGCGTGCTGAAAGTGGTTCGCTACCCCCCAAAATGCGATTGACACCGGGTTTCTTAATATCTATATTCGCAATGGTTTTACAGAAAAGGAGTAACGGTTGTTATGGCATCAGTCAACAAAGCCATTCTCATAGGGAATCTCGGCCGCGATCCGGAGTTGCGCTATACCCCCTCCGGCGCGGCAGTTTGCACTTTCTCGATTGCCACTTCCGAAAAATGGCGCGACAAACAGACCAATGAGATGAAGGAATCAACCAACTGGCACAACATCGTTTTTTGGGGCAAGCAGGCAGAACTGGCCAAACAGTATCTCACTAAGGGCTCGCCGGTCTACATCGAAGGCCGGATTCAAACACGTTCGTGGGATGATAATGGGGTTAAGAAATACATCACCGAAATCGTCGGCCAGCGGCTGCAGTTCCTTGGCAGACGTAGTGGTGAAGCTGCTACCGAGAACGATGCTCCACCTCCACCGGAAGCCGATGCTGCCCCACCGTTGACCGAGGAAGATGACGATCTCCCGTTCTAAGAAAATCAATTCGCTTTTGTTCTTCTCAGGGCTGGGAGTCGCTCTCCCCGCCCTGTTTCTCTATTGGCAGACTTCCTATCCCTCCGTCGCCTACATCGACTCCGGCGAACTCGCGGTTGTTAACTGGACTCTCGGCATCGCCCACCCGACCGGATATCCGCTCTATACCTTGATCGGACGGCTTTTTGCGCTGTTACCATTCGAGCTGATCAAAACGCAGATACTACTTGGAACGCTCTGTACGACGACGGCAGTCTTTATCATATCCTTGATATCATACCGCATGCGTTTCGACAGCACCGGCCCCGGGGGCAGCATCGTAGGGGCGCAGCATGCTGCGCCCACCCTGACCCAACCACTCCTCGGCCTCCTACTCGCAGTCTCCCCCTTGCTCTGGGCGCAAGGTGTGACCAACGAAGTCTACAGTCTGCATCTGGTCTTTCTGGCACTGCTACTGTATGTCATTCTGCAGCCATACTCTGATCGCAACCTGATCCTCGGCGGCTATCTAATGGGCTTGTCATTTGGCAACCACCTGTCAACGATTCTGATTGTCCCGACTGTGATTGCTTACCTGATTGTCAATCGCTGTGCCGTCTTTCGCGCACCGAAAGTGATCGTGACTACAACAGCCGCCGGATTTCTCGCCGCGTCCATTTACCTCTACCTGCCGATTCGCTCATCTCTCGATCCGACTTTCAACTGGGGACAACCCTCGACCTGGGAGAATTTCGTCCGACATGTATCAGGCTGGCAGTATCAGGTCTGGATGTTCAGCCGCAGCTTCGCTGAGCTTGGCAGGCAGCTTCTCAAGTTTGCGCAGATTCTCTATGCCCAGTTCCCGTTGCCTTTCTGGCTCGTGATTGTCGCGGGACTCTACTACGGCATTGCGACGCGACGCAGGCTCTCGATCTACTTGCTGCTGCTTCTGCTCTGCAATCTGATCTATTCGCTCAACTTCTCCATCCCCGACATCGACAACTACCTCTTGCCGTCGGTGATCGTGCTGTTTCTTTTCGGCGTTATCGGCACATTACACCTTGCCAACCTGAAGCTACCGTTCCAATATCTGGCACCGGTGTGCATCGCCTTATTCGTGGTATTGAGTGTCGCTGTCAACTGGGGAACTCACAATGAATCGCAGAATACATCCGCGCTGGATGGCGTTCACAACTACTACAAATCTGTCGAGAAAAATGCGCTGATTCTCTGCGCCGACTGGGACTTCAACAGCCCCTGGTTCTATTCGCATTTCTATCTGAAAGAACGCCCTGATGTGACGATCGTCGATCCGGAACTGGTGCGCCGGTCATGGTATCCCGACTGGATTCGTCATGCCGACAAGGAGCTGTATGATTATGTCAAACACGAGAGTGATGCTTTCCTGCCGCATGTGCGTAAGTTCGAGCGCAAGGAAGAGTATGATCACAATGCTATCGAAACCACCTACCGCGCGATTCTGCTGAAGCTGGCCGTTCACTCTCAGCGTCCAGTCTACTTTGGCATCCCCGATGCCGGCATTGCTTACCAAATCACCGGGTCCGGCATTGCTGAACCCTATGTTTCGGGGCAGCTCTTTCGCATCGTCCGCAAAGGTATGACCTTCACCCGACCGACCGAGTCGATTCTGCCGCCTCGTTTTGGCAAGTCAGTCGATAATCTCGACGCGCGTGACCGTATGCATCTGGATGATTTCCAGCAGATGTTGCGTCAGGATACTACCGGCCCAATCAAGACGTTAGCTCGCTGATCAGCGGAATACAGGCTCTCGGAAATGTCTGAATACCGGGGAAGCCGCTGATAACAAAGCAAAAGGGAGAAGCGGACTTGCCTCTCCCTCTTGCCAATTGCAACCAGTTTCTCGAACTCTATTCTTTAGGAGCAACGTGCTTAGGGCTGACCCGATTGTCGCCGCCGACCGCTATCGGTATTGGTACCGGCTGCGGATTTCTCCCGCCAATCAGGTTCAACAATATGTCAATAATCCAGTTCAGCATATCATTCACTCTGTCTATTGTACCCTGATGCTTCGGAGAGTTCCTGCAAATCAATCCTTGATAATCCGAAAGGCTTTCGGCAGTGCGTTCACAATATCTCCCGCCACCATGCCAAACGTGCCGATTGACTTCTGCGCCAAATCGCCTGCCAGCCCGTGCAGATAGGCGCCGCAAACTGCCGCATCCAGGCCCCCGATTTCCAGAGCTAAAAGCGCGCCAATCACGCCGGTCAGAACATCGCCGGAACCACCGGTGGCCATCCCGGCATTGCCGGTAGGATTGACAAAAACCCTGCCATCGGGCGAGGCAACTAGCGTGGGAGCCCCTTTCAGGAGCACCACCTTGCCGACCTCTTTGGCAAAGGCGGTGGCACAGCCAAGCCGATTAGCCCGGATCGCCTCAATCGGTCTTCCACTCAGGCGGGCAAATTCGCCTGCATGAGGGGTCAGCACCAAATCCGCCGGGCATTCGCGCAGCAATTCAGGTTTGTCGGAGAAGGCGAACAACCCGTCTGCATCCAGAATGGCTGGCTTGGCCAAATTGGCGATCAGCCGACGGAACAGCTCCATAGTCTCATGATTTCGACCAATCCCGGGGCCGAGGCAGACGGCATCCGCAGCAGCGATAGCCTCGAGGATTGCCCCATGCGCTCTTACCGCCAGACATCGGCGATTTTTGATTTCCGGCAACGGCTTAGTCATGGCTTCGGTCAGTTTGATCTCAAGGATATCATTCAAACTCTTGGGCACACCAACCGTGACAAGACCGGCCCCTGACTTGATGGCGGCTTTGGCTGCCAAAGTGGCAGCTCCGGTCAAACCGACCGAACCAGCGACGATGAATAGCTTGCCACAGTCCCCCTTATGCGATGTCGGTTTGCGGTCCGGGATAATCTGCTTAACCTCACCGGATGTGGTTAGGTTAACGAGGATTTCCTCTGCGGTAACCGCCTCGGCTGGCATACCGATATCGATGATTTTGATCTGTCCGCAGTAGCCCCGACCGGGATAGAAGTAGTGCCCGATTTTCGGCGGTGCGAGGGTCGCAGTATATGAGGCCTTAATACAGGCGCCGGCAACCCCACCGGTATCGTTATCCAATCCGGAAGGCGTGTCGACCGCCAGGATCGGTATACCACTCGCATTGAGGTAATCGATGATCTTTGTGATCCCCGGTTCGACCTGTCCATGGAAGCCGGTACCGAAGATGCCGTCAACAATCAAGTCGATTCCCGAAAGAATCGGCAGAGCATCTTGTGTTCCGATCTTGGTGATGCGAAGTCCAACCTGCTCAATCTTCTGGAGATTGGCTAGCGCATCGCCTTCGATTTGGCCGCGCTCAGCCAATAGGAACACCTGGACGGTTGCTCCCCAGGAATGGAGGTAACGAGCAATGACGTAACCATCGCCGCCGTTATTGCCACGTCCACAGAAGATGGCAACCCGCCTGCCTTTGGTCTCGCCACTAAAGATATCTTTGATGAAATGCGCGATGCCCCGGCCGGCCTTTTCCATCAGCTCCAGTCCGGGTATGCCGATTTCCTCGATTGCTCGCCGGTCAATGGCGCGCATTTGCTGAGCAGAAACCAGCCTCATGGCGACGGCAACTTGCTCTCTTTTTTGCGCCCCGCAAAAGCAATCTCAATTACTTGCTCGATATGATCGACAAAGTGGAAACGGAAATGCGACTTGATCTCTTTCGGAAGATCTGCTAAGTCTCTCTCGTTCTCAGCTGGAAGGATGATCTCCTTGAAGCCATAGCGCAATGCCGCCAGACATTTCTCTTTTAGTCCGCCAATGGGGAGCACCATGCCCCGCAGTGTGATTTCGCCGGTCATGCTGAGTTTGGGCCGCACGGGGCGTTTGGTCAGCATTCCCACCAAAGCGGTAGCGACAGTGATACCTGCCGACGGTCCATCTTTGGGAACTGCCCCCGCCGGGACATGAACGTGGATGTCTGTCTTTTCAAAAAATGTCGGGTCGATGCCAAGCTCTTTGGCCTGTGAGCGAACGCAAGATAGCGCCGTTTGCACTGATTCTTTCATGACGTCACCGAGATGGCCGGTCAGGGTCAAACTTGACTTTCCTGACATCTGCGTGACTTCAATGTAGAGAATATCGCCGCCGGTGGAAGTGTAGGCCAGACCCGGCACTACTCCGATCTCACCTTGCCGAGGCAGCTTGTCGAGTATATAGCGCTCCGGACCAAGGAACTCAGGGATGTCCTGAGGGCGAATCGCCGCCTTGGTCTTCTCGTTGGATGCAACCTTCTTGGCAATTTTTCGACAGACATTCGCGATTTCGCGACCGAGATTGCGCAACCCCGATTCGCGCGTGTAGTTTTGAATCAACTTGAGCACGGTTTCGTCGGGCATCTGCAACTGTGTCGGCTTAAGCCCGTGGTTTTCGATTTCGCGCGGTATTAAGTATTTCTTAGCTATCTGCAGTTTTTCGCGATCGGTGTAGCCGGGAAGACGAATCACTTCCATGCGATCAAGCAATACCGATGGAATCGTATCGAGAATATTCCCCGTCGTGATGAACATCACTCTCGACAAGTCAAACGGCACATCGAGATAATGATCGGAGAAAGAGTTGTTCTGCTCGGGGTCAAGCACTTCGAGAAGCGCCGAGGATGGGTCGCCGCGAAAGTCCTTGCCGATCTTGTCGATCTCATCCAGCATGAATACCGGGTTGTTCGAATCACAACGACGGATGCTCTGGATGATGCGTCCGGGCAGCGAACCGACGTATGTCCGACGATGACCACGGATTTCCGCTTCGTCATGCATGCCGCCGAGTGAGATGCGGGCAAACTTGCGTCCCATCGCGCGGGCAATTGAACGACCAAGTGAGGTTTTGCCGACTCCGGGAGGGCCGACAAAGCAAAGAATCGGTCCTTTGAGGTCGGATTTGAGTTTGCGAACCGCCAAAAACTCCAGAATGCGCTCTTTGACCTTTTCCAGACCATAGTGATCTTCGTCCAGGATTTTTGTCGCCTTTTTAATATCGAGTTCTTCCAGAGATGAACGCTCCCATGGCAACGAAACCAGCCAGTCAAGGTACGTGCGACTGACCGTGTACTCCGCCGCCGACGGATTCATTTTGCTAAGGCGATCAAGCTCTTTCACTGCGGCTTCACGCGCTAACGGGGGCAGACCGCCATCTTCGATCTTTTTCTGGAACTCCCCAACTTCGGCCGTGCGATCATCCTCTTCGCCAAGCTCTTTGCGAATGGCTTTGAGCTGTTCGCGCAGGATATAGTCGCGCTGCATCTTGCCCATCTCGTTGGCAGCTTCCGCCTGAATCTTTTGCGATAGTTCCAGCACACCGACTTCGCGATTGAGATGCGTGACCAGTTTCTCCATACGCTTAGGGACTTCGTAGGTCTCCAACAAGTCCTGCTTGTCGGCAATGTTCAAATTCAGGTTGGAGGCGGCATAGTCGGCCAGTTTCGAGGCGCTTTCCTGATTGATAGCAGTGATGTAGATTTCCTCGGAGACGTTTGGCGCCAGATCAACAACCTTCTTGAGCAAATCGAGGCAGTTGCGTTTCAGCGCTTCAATCTTGACGGAGGTAGTATCCGGCTCATTGTAGATGTCCATTTCGGCCATGATATACGGTTCGGTCTCGACAACTTTCTTGATGCGCGCACGGTGCAGGCCTTGCACCAGAAAACGCACCGAACCGTCCGGGAAACGGAGCATCTTTAGCACCGTCGCCGCCGTGCCGACATGATAGATATCATCCGGTCCCGCGTTGGCTGTCGTGGATTCCTTCTGCGTAAACAGCCCGATCACCTTGCCCCCCATGAGAGCGTCGTCAACCAGCTTGGCCTGTTTTTGGTCGACAATCATCAAAGGCATAACGAGATAGGGGAAAACCACCATTCCCTTGACCGGCAGACAGGGCATCAAATCAATCTTCGGTAGCTGGGTTTCGTCCTTGACAAGCACTTGCGATTCCAATCTTTCCTCCTGTTGTCGACAGCCGCAGCGAAAGGCGTCGTTCCAGCCCTATAATCGGGAGAACCCTCTCAGTGTTCCCGGTTTATATGGCGCTGTTGAAAAACACCCACGACTGTCATTCTGAGGAGCGCGAAGCGCGACGAAGAATCTCCAAGTTGTTGTAGGACAAATGCGCTAGATTCTTCGCTCCGCTCAGAATGACAACCACCGAGGTTTTTCAACACTCCCTATATATACATTTATCGTATGTTTTTGTCAAAAGATTGAATACGATCACTCAGCCGGCGCACTACCGTGCGCCACTACGACGAGTCCATGACTTCCGTGCGCCGTCGGGAATCCTTTCCCGACGGAATTACGGTTGGTGCATCAAACAAAGTGTCCCGTATATTGTGCCGTCAGGAAAGGGAAAGCTGTCCCATAAGTTGGAGAATGGTTGCTAACCACGATACTCAAAGTGAAGAGTAATCGGCGACATGTTAACATCGTAACGTCATACGCCCTCACCCCCATCCCCTCTCCCACTGGGAGAGGGGATGGGGGTGAGGGAAAAGAACTTATGGGACAACCCAGGGTTCCTGACGCCGCGGGGAATGTACCAATGATTGCGCCAAGGCGGTCGTGATTGATGCCAACCTTGCTGATTGCTGCTCTTGTTGTTTGTCTCCCGCTGGTCTATTTGAACACCACTCTCGACCCGACACAGCCGCTTCGCTTTCTGATCCTGGCAATTGCACTCGCGATTCTATCGGGAATTCTGCTTGCGCGCCTGTACCGCGACCCAAGCAAACATGATTGGTCGGTGTTGCGACGGATGATTTTCCCGGTGTGCGGCATCTATGTGTTGATCAGCGCCTCCTCGGTCTTGCAGGCGATCAATGTCGCAGATGCCATTTACGATCTCACCAAAGTACTTCTGTCCGGAGTACTGCTTGTATGTGCCACCTTAGTGTTGTCCTCGGATAGACGAGCAACCAGACTGCTGACAAAGGCGATGTTGATTAGTGGCGGTCTGCTTGCGACAATTGGAGTCTGCCAATATTACGGCATCGCTTTTACTGACATTCCCGGCAACGGCATGCCTGCCGGCACCATGGCGAATAAAAATCTGCTGGCAGGCATCGTCTGCCTCGCATTGCCGTTCGGACTGTATGCGACGGTGCGATTCGACCGTGCATGGTCGATTGTTGGTTTCCTTGAGGTCATGCTCTCTCTCTGGGTCATCCTGCTCGGGCAGACTCGTGCCTCTTGGGTGGCGCTCACGATAGCAACTGCTGTAGTGAGCCCTCTGTATATCATCTGGTTGTTCAAGAGCGGACTGTCCCCCGCAAGCAGATCACAAGCTTTCAATAAACTCCTGGCGGTTGCAGCCGTGGCTCTGCTCATCGTTCTTAGCGCCGCTTCGGGAAGCATTCTGCGGTCGGGACAAAGCTCTATCTTCACCCGATTGAAGTCCATTATCACACATCAGGATAACTCGAGTCAAGAGAGACTGGCTCTTTGGGGCAAGTCTTGGCAACTCTTCGAGCAGCATCCCTTGTCAGGAGTGGGAATCGGCAATTGGAAAATTGCCTGCCCCGGCCTCGGTATAATCGGCACCAGAGCGGAAACAGCGGACATCTATTTCCAGCAACCGCATAACGACTATCTCTGGGTACTAACCGAAACCGGTGTTTTCGGCCTTACAACATATTTGTTGATCTACTTTCTTGCTTTGAGTTATGCATTCCGAGTTTTGTTGCGCAGCCGGTCTCAGGATGAGGCAGCATTCGTCTTGCTCATGCTTTTCGCGTTGATCTGCCATCTGGTCGATAGCTTCTTTCACTACCCTCGCGAGCGGGTCGAACTCCTGGCATTTTCGACCCTAATTCTGGCAGCAATCGTATCAACTTATCACCGGTTGCAGAAGTCACCGAAGAAGCTTTCACACAGCGCCGTTGCCATTACGTTAACAGTCTGTCTGCTCTCTGCTATTGCCACCACGGTTGTCGGCGTAATCCGTTTGGATGGCGAGACTCACGTCAAGTCGACGTGGCTTGCGAAAGCCGCAAGCAACTGGTCGGAAGTGATTCGTCAGGTCGATCAGGCACGCTCCCCCTTGCTGACGCTAGATCCCACGGCAACACCGCTGGCCTGGTATCGGGGCGTAGCCCAATTTTCGTTGAGCGAGAGCGAGCAAGCCTGTCGGGATTTTGCGTTAGCATATCGGGACAATCCCAACCATCCCCACGTGCTGAACAATCTTGGAACCTGCGCCGAACTGGGGGGGGATCATAATCAAGCGATAGCTTATTATGAGCAAGCGGTGCGAATCACGCCCCGGTTTGATGACGCCTGGCTTAACCTGACAGCGGTTTACTACAATCTCGGCGAATACGTCAGGGCGGACAGTGCCCTATCGCATGTTGCCGGCGATTGCAGTGACCCGAGAGCAGCCGTCTTCAGACAAAGAGTGGCAGAGAATCTGAAAGCCGCGCCCACAAAAGAACCTATTACGGGCGGTTGATTGCTTGAAGAGCGGCCTTTATGCTCGGGTTGTCCTTGTTTTGCGGACAGGCAATGCTATAGTCGGAGAGAATCGCGCGGGCACGGTCAGGATGCCCCGTTTTCTTCTGGAGCACCGCAAAATTGGCAATCAACTCCGGGTCTTCAGGATTGTTCTTGAGCCCCGACAATAGCACACTTTCACACTCAGCGTATTTGCCCTGGTCGCACAGGATGTTTCCTAGTCCGGCGAGATAACGCGGTACCCCCGGACTGAGATTTACCGCCGTGCGAGCTTCGATTTCGGCGTCGGCAAGTTTTCCCTGCCTGCCAAGACAGAAGCCAAGATTGTGGTGGAAGCTCGCTTCGCTGGGGGTCATGGAGCAGGCGCGACGCAAATTCGTTTCCGCCAACTCGAAGCGCCCCTGCGCCAAGTATGCCATGCCGAGAGTTATATAGAGAACGGAACTGGTGGAGTTGAGCGACAAAGCTTTCAATGCATAATACTCCGCGGCGTCACCGTCGCCGCGGTTCGCCTCCAGTTGGGCAAGATTGCCATAGATCCGCCAGTGCGGCCGGAGCTTGAGTGAGCGTCTCCACATTTTCTCAGCCTGATCCGGCATACCACGCTCCGACAAATCGTTACCGATCGATTCGAATCCGTACGCACCCTGTTCGCCGGAAATTGTCAGGATGTCAACTTGCCGCGCCATCGCCGTGTCATAGTCTGCCATGACGGCGGCAAAGGCGAGAAACGAGGTTATCCCGACCGCACCGAGTGCGAGTGAAGCGGCACGGTTGAGCACGAATTTCTCCTGGGTGGCATACAGAGTAATCGCGCAGATCGCTATAATCACGCCGGCCGAGGAGTAGAGGTCCCAATCGGACGGATAGCCGAGAGAAGGATGCAGCAGTGTTAGCAGCGCGAACGACCCCGGTAATGACGCAATCGCAAAAAGCGTCGAGCTGTTACGCGTAGTCAGAATCTTGGGACGGCTCATCAATATCGCGATCAACAGAATCAGCGGCGCGATGGCGGTTAGCAGAAGTTCATTAACGATTTCGAGAAGATGTCTTGCCGAGAAGAGCCAATAGGCGTCATTTCCCGGCAGGAACGGCATAAAATAACCACCGAGTGACTTGGCCGGCGAGGCCGACAGCAAAGGGACGACGATTGCGGCAACCAGAGATAACAGCGACAAAACAATGCTCACAGTAAAGGCGCGACAATCTTTCCGTTGGTATTCGAAATAGCCGAGCAGCAGCATACTCGGAATTAGATACAGGAATTGGAAATGAAATAGCACGAGCAGCAAATAGAGAAAATCTGGTATCAACATCGACAACCTCCCCTGCAGCACGCGTATTCCAGTAGCAAAGAAGAACATCAGTAGGGCGGGCAGCAGCGTGTAGGTCTCTGCATAGCCGCAATAGAGAAGAGTGACACCGGAAAACATCAACACCGCGAAGGCGGTTAAGCGCTGTTTCGCCGAGTGACATAGCGTGCGCGCGAAATAGAGAGCTGCAAAGTAGGTGACGATGCCCGAGGAATACGATAGCGCCTCCATCGCCTGAGAAGCGTCCAGGTGAAACAGCGGTTTGGTTAAGTGAAAGACAGCTACATTCATCAGATAGCCAAGTGGTTCCGTCGGGAGCAGCATTGTGCCCATGTCAAGCTGCGCGGTGCGCAGGACACCGTCACCGAGATAATGATGACTAACTCGCAAGAAGTAGAAGACACCGAGAAGCAATAAAGGCACTACCCCGTAGAGAACTATCCGTTTGATGGCTGTCGACATCCGGAAACGGGCAACTACCGCAGCCAAAGCAAGCGAAAGCACGCTTCCGCCGGCCAACACGAGCAGGCGCATGGGCCATTCAATGTACTGCAGGTGATTAATGCCCCAAAAACTTAGCGGGTAGGTGATCGGTGCGGCGAGGGCGCAGAGATAAAGCGTCGCCAGAACGACAACTACCAGCGAATACCTTGAATGGGACTCAGACATTGAAACGGAATATTACTACGTCACCGTCTTGTACGATATAGGTCTTGCCTTCGAGGCGCATCAGTCCGTGTTTCTTGACCTCGGGATAAGAGCCACTGCGTTTCATATCTTCATAGGCAACGATTTCGGCACGGATGAAGCCCCGTTCGAAATCGGCATGAATAGCGCCGGCAGCCGACTGGGCCGTCGATCCTCGCTTGATAGTCCAGGCGCGCGTTTCTTTGTCGCCGGTGGTCAGGAAAGAAATCAAACCCAGCAGACTGTAGGATTTTCGGATCACGACATCCAGCGCCGATTCTTTCAGTCCCATGTCAGCCATAAAACTCTGTCGATCGTCATCCGGAAGTTGCGCCAACTCCATCTCGATTTTACCGCAGATCACGGCCACATCAAGATTGGGTTTGCCTTTTAGATCCGCAAATTCGGCCTTGATCGCGTCAATTTTGTCGATCTGGTCTTCGCCGATGTTGATGATGATCAGCATCGGTTTTTCGGAGAGGAAGCGGAAACCACGAATCAACTTTTCTTCTTCGGGTGGAAGTGTCACCGAGCGAAGGGGAGTATTCTGTTCGAGAATGTCTTTGACTTTCTTGAGGACTTCGGCTTCGTGACGGACCTTATCATCCTTGACAACTTTCGCCTGGCGTTCAACTCGGTCCAGTCGTCTTTCGACCAACAGTAGATCGGTAAAAACCAATTCTTCATCAAGAGCTTCGATGTCGCGGCGAACGTTGATCGAACCTTTCGGATGAGCCACACTTTCACTGACAAATGCGCGCACAACATGAGCCAGCGCGTCACTCTCCCTCAACACTTGCGGGATATCCGACTCCGATGCAGAGTCCTTCTCGCCCGAGAAACCGGCCACATCGAAGTATTCGACCTCGGCATAGACCACATTCGCCGATTGGCTCATTTCGGCGAGGAAATCAACACGCGCATCGGGTACGAGCACCCGACCGCGATGGAAGGCGTCCTTCTGCGACTGAAAACTCCCGACTTCAGCATCGCCACGCGTAACGGCATTAAAGACGGTCGTTTTTCCCGACAGACCGAGCCCGATCAATCCCACTATCATCGCAGCAAGTATATGGTAAGTGATTCAGCGAGACAAAGGAATTGTTCGCGGCACGGTCGACGACCAATCCACGGGGAATGCCGTGAGACCGGATGAGGTTGTCTCATAAATCGGATTTCGTGAAATGCGCGAGGAGTAAGTGGATTTTCCCCCTTAGCAAAGGGGGACCAAGGGGGTTGTGAGCGCCTATCCACCAAGAAGAAAGACAACCCCCTAAATCCCCCTTTAGTAAGGGGGAACAACCTGTCCTCGTTCTGATGTCTCGGCAGCCCAACTTATGGGACAACCTCAGCGCGCTTGATGCTCAACACCACCAGCCGATCGATATTGCGCGACAAAATTCTGTTTTCGCGTCCGGGAGAAGTCAACTTGTCGAATCGCTCCAAGTCGCGCTTCGTGAAGACACACAGCAGTGAATCTCTGGAATCGATAAAACCGCGCAATTCCTGATCTTCAGAAAGCACCGTCACCGGGTGTCTGCTCCAGAAGGGATTCTTGCTTCCCGCCATAACGATGACCGGATTGCCGGAATAGAAATGAACGCCGCGAACATACAGACTGTTGCAGAGTATTGGCTGGCCTGTGTAGTGATTCTCCACAACCAGAGTCTGCAAATTGCTTTCCGTGAGTGCGGTCTCCAGCATTGGGAATACTGTCATCGGGGCGATAACCGCAAAACCGATCATGCCGATCACACTGGCAGTCAGCGCCGCGCGAAAGCGCTGACGAACCACGAACACGGCGGCAATAAACAGTCCGATCGCGATGACCCCAAAGCTTTTGAGCCCCGGTACTACAAAATCAGGATAGTCCTTGTTCAAGAACAACGGCGCCACACTGAGTCCGGCACCGGCGATAGCGAGCAGCGCTGCCACAGCGAAAACGCGATACTTCGCGATTTGGCCATTTGTCAACGACAGGCCGATCAGCACGGCCAGAGCCGGAAACACCGGCGAGATGTAAGTCGACAGTTTCGACTGCGCCGCCATGAAGATCACGAACATCACAACAAACCAGGTGATAGCAAAGAGATACTCGGTCTTTTGTCTTCGGAAATTCGCCCCCACGAACGGGAGATAGCAGGTCCAGGGAATCAGACCGACCGTGATGACGCCGGGATAGAAGTAGAGCGTGTTGAACCCATGGTGCTCCGCATGAATCAGGCGATTCCAGTGACAGTTGATAAAGAACTCCCACAGAAAAGCATTTCCGTATTTGAAGCCAGCGTAGAGAAACCATGGCAGCACGAGAACCAGCCAGAGTAGCCACCAGCTTCCCAGCAAGAATCGTCGTAGTTGCCGGCGATTGCGATTGACGATGAGAAAAACGGCGGCAGTCGACAGCGGCAGTATTAGCCCCAGTGGTCCCTTGGTCAAAGTCGCCAATGCGCTAAGCAGGGCGAATAGGAGCAGGTAGCCGCGTCTCCCGATCTTGTTCCACAGAAAGAAGCTGTATAGCGAAAAGGCAACAAAAGTCGAGAACACCATGTCGGTAAGAACGACATGCGCCAAGCCGATCCACCAGACAGCGGATGCGAGTATCACGGCCGTAATGAAGGCCGCCTGTTCATCAACCAGCTTTCTCATAAAGAGATAAGTGCCAACCACGCTTAGCAATCCCAACAGTGCCGACACCAGACGAGCGCTTACGGCGCTGACTCCGAGCAATTTGAATGATATCACCAAGAACCAGAGATAGAGCGGCGGCTTTTCAAACTGCGGGTGTTCGAATATCACGGGTGTAAGAATGCTGCCGCTAGCGGCCATTTCTTTGGCGGACTCGGCATAAAAGACATCATCCGGATCGGTCAGCGACGGCACGGCGATACCAAGAAAGTAGAGAAGGGCGCAGAGAGCGAGCAGGGTGAGTAAGAACCGACGGCTTTTGTTGGGCACGATTAGAAACTATCGCAACAGCCTATTGCGGTCAAGTATAAACCATGCCCCGTACATCTTGACCGTTCGCTGCTGCTACCGTATATTGACTCCGCGGCTTAATGGGACTGTTGAAAAAGCCCCGATTCTTCGGGCGTCGTTAGGAATCCTTTCCTGACGACATTGACTGGCTTGATGATCCGGCAGGAAAGGATTCCTGCCGGCGCTTTCAAACGACTTCTGCAGCAGTCCCGAATGGAACGAAGTACTCTATCGTTGCTTTTGTTGACTGCCGTCGTACAACATGATTCGGGCTTGAGAGACAGAGCATCATGCCTCGTGCGTCATTACATACCCTCGGTTGCCGGCTGAATCAGGCGGAAACGGCGATTATTGCCAAAACGCTGTCGGTACGCGGGTATGATATTGTCGAGTTCGGCGAACCGGTCGATCTGACTGTTATCAACACCTGCACCGTCACCGAGCAAGCCGACGCCAAATGTCGCCAGGCCGTCCGACAAGCGCTTCGACTAAATCCACAGACTTATGTCGCTGTCGTTGGCTGCTACTCACAGATTGGGTTGGAAGCAATCAGGCAGATTAAGGGGGTTGATCTGATCATCGGCAACGAACACAAACTCAAGGTCGTCGATCACCTCAACGGTCTCACCAAGCAGATCAATCCTGTGGTGATCCATTCACGTGAACTGCCGCAGGAAGAATTCACTATCGAACTTCCGGGGCTGTATAGTTTCAACACCAGAGCCAATCTGAAAATTCAAGATGGCTGCAACTACTACTGCTCCTTCTGCATCATCCCCGCTGTGCGTGGGCGCGCCCGCAGCCGCACCTTTGCAGATATTATTCGCGAAGCGCGCGAATTGGTCGAATTCGGGCATCGCGAGTTGGTAATTACAGGCGTAAATTTGGGCACTTACAAGAACGACGGCAAGCGACTGCTGCAGGTAATCAGCGAATTGGAGAAGATCGACGGATTGGAACGGATACGAATCAGTTCGATCGAACCGACAACCATCGGCGCAGAGTTGGTTCGCTACATGGCATCATCCGAGAAACTGGTGCCATATTTGCACTTGCCCCTGCAAAGTGGCGATGATCGTATTCTCAAAGCGATGAAGCGCAAGCACACGATCGCGGCGTTCAGCAAGTTCACCGAGTGGGCTGCCAAAACGATTCCCGATGTGGGGATCGGAGCCGATATCATGGTCGGTTTTCCCGGAGAAGGGGAAGATGAATTCCTACACACTAAAGAAGCTCTCACGGAGTTGCCGATCTACTACTTCCACGTCTTTAGCTACTCTGACCGTCCGGGGACCAAGTCGCACGACTTGAAGCCCAAGGTCGATCCGCAGACAAAAAAGGCACGCGCGCGCAAACTGATTGATCTCTCGTCTCGCAAGAAGCGTGCCTTCTATGAAAACCATGTCGGAGACACCGTGAACGTACTCTTCGAGGATGAAGAGAACGGCTGCTGGACAGGGCACACTGGCAATTACATGAAAGTGCAAGTCACAGGCAACCAGACGCTGCATAATCAGATTCTACCTGTGCGTCTTACCGAAACGCGCGGAGATACCCTGTTGGGGGTGCTGGCGTAGGAAAAGTCACAATCTCGCGTCACATGTCGTGAGGTTGTCCTACATATCTCCGAAGCGGTCGGCCACCCTGTCAGGACGTAGGGGCACGTTACACATGCCCGCGGGCGCAGCGTGCTGCGCCCCTACTGCCAGCAGCCGCGGCGAAAGTTCATCGTTTCCCGCTTGCGCTCGTGAGATAATGCCGTAATTTGACAGGTAAGGCGGTGGCAATCGCGCGAGCATGGCATACATCATGCTCCTCTCGGCAACGAACGACGGAGAATGACGATGACCAGACCAAATTTTGTTCTCACCAAAGTCTTGATCGGCCTTTTCTGTGTCACAACCTTGCTTACTATACAAATAGCAAGCGGCCAAACCAATCAGAACCAGACAAACACATCAGCAACGACGGCGCCAACAGGCGTCAGCCGCTTAATAGTCGATAGAATTCCGGCGCCATCGTTGGCGGGAAACCTGTTCGGCGATACGACACAGCAGCCAATAGCGATCTATCTTCCACCATCGTACGAAACGACCAAGACCAGATATCCGGTGATATACTTCCTCCCCGGTTTTGGCGATGGTATCACCCTCTATCTGGACGGCACTTATCAGGGGTTCAAGCTGCAGGCTACGATGGACAGTTTGATTCGAGTCGGCGCAATCAAGGAAATGATCGTCGTGATTGCTAACGGACGCAATCGGTTTGGTGGCAGTTTCTACACCAATTCACCGGCGGCCGGGAACTGGGAGGATTTCATCGTCAAGGAACTCGTTAGAGTGATAGATAGCCGCTATCGCACGATTCTCTTTGCCGGATCAAGGGGAATTGCCGGCCATTCTATGGGAGGATCGGGTGCGCTGAGTCTGGGGATGCGTCATCCGGATATCTTCGGTTCCGTCTACGCTATGAGTCCCGGATTGTTCGATGAAAACGGACTTTCAGAGTCGCCAATGTTTGCTGATGGAAAAACCATCCGCGACTATCTGAATCTTGAAAACGAATTGAAGACACTGAATCGTCTTGAGGCAACGACAAAGCTGGATGTCATCTTTGACAGTCTGTTGAGCAACCAGCGCTGGGATTTGGTATTCACGTTGGCTTACGGCGCGGCATTTTCGGCGCGTCCTAGCGCCAATGCTCCTCATATCGATTATCCCTATTCACTTCGAAATGATTCGCTTATTCTGGACTCCCTTACTTGGAAACACTGGGAAAGGGGGTTCGGCGATCTTTCGGAGAAGATCGCCCAGTATCAAAGCATGCCCGAGCAACTCGGGACTATGGCAATCGAATACGGCGTCGACGACGAGAATCCATGGATCCCCCGTGGCTGCCAATACTTCTCGCAGTTGCTGACCAAACAGGGCATTCCACACCAACTCCTCCCCTTCCAGGGCCAACATCAAGATAGTCTGGGAGCGCGTATGTCACGATTTATGCTGCCATTCTTCTCGGACCACTTGCTTGTCGAAAAACCGAAGAGTGCACAATCTCAGAACAGCGGCACAAACGCCAAGCCTAAGGCGACTCACACGAAAGACAAAAAGTAGGGCACAAAAACGTCCGTTCCGTTACGCCACCCACTCGGAAATGCCGGACGCCAATAAGTTAACAGCGAGACGTTCTTCTGCTACAGAAAGGGAGCGAGTTTCCAGCCTTTCACTTGCACTCGGCGCAGGGCGCGAGACCGCCGCTGAAAATATAGCTGATCAGATATACCACATCCGAAATGTCGACGTCGGAACTGCAATCGGCGTCCCCGGCGATCAAGGGATTAGGTGTATCGCCACCCGAGAAAATATAGCTGATGAGAAAAACAACATCGGAGATATCGACCGCATGGCTGCCGTCCGCATCACCACAAGTGTATGTCGGGATATCCGCCCTAACTTTCAGCGCGAAACCCGCATAAACGGTGTCCGGCGGGGACTTAGAATCGGTCAGACGAATCGTAAAATAGAAAGTCGCCGGCCAGGTCGGTGTCCCCGAGATCAAACCCAGCGTATCGCCATAGAAGCTCAATCCATACGGCAGATCACCACTCCAGTATGTCCAATAATAAGGCGCTTTGCCGCCAATCGCCGCAAGTCGCTGACTGTAAGGCTGATGCAGAAACGCATCCGGCAATGATAGAACAAGCATGGCAAAGGGCTCTTTCGTGACCGTGCGCAGAATCCATTTCTGCTGATCGACGGTGACATTCGTGACTGAATCGGCAAAGTGAAGCGTATAGATTTCCTCGGGCTTTTCATTCCACAACACCGTATCAACATTGCCCCCCGTGGTGACGAAGCGATGCCGCATCGGCATCTTGAAGTAGGTCCCCCAGCCTTGCGTCTGCCGGACATAGTAGACGAGCCTGTAGCCGCCATGAACTAAATCGGGCTCACAAATCCAAGAAATCGCGTAGTCGGGATGACCATTGCCATAGATCCACTGGTGTACGAACCAGTTCATGTCGTATCCGACACTCCGGCTCAGCACATTGCTGAAGTCCTCCGTCGTGGCCGTACTGTAACGGAATTCCGAAGATGCCCAGTCCTTCATCGCCTTGAAAAACGCGGAGTCACCGAGCACACCGCGCAACATGTGCATTACCCAGGCGCCCTTGTTGTAGGTGAGGTTACCGTCAAAAATTACTTGGTGTGCCGGGTCTTCAACATAAATCGTGCCGGCTCCGAGGTATTCTTGCGAGTAGATATGGTTGAAGTATGCCTGTGTCCCCTCCATTTTCTCGTAAAATATCGATTCTGTATAAGTAGCCATGCCTTCGTTCAGCCAGATGTGGTTGAACGTCTTGCAGGTTATCATGTCCCCCCACCACTGATGCGCATTCTCATGGATCACAATGTAGACCGGGTCGTAGCCGGAAAACGACTCGTGGAATGAGCAGGTCTGGTGTTCCATCGTACCATAGGTACCGGCATTGGCGTTGGCCAGTTTCTCGTTCACGAAGGGATAAATCCCGAACGCATCGCTATAAATGTTGAGCAGAGGTATGGTAAGCGTGTCGAACGCCTGCTTCAAGTCGTAGTCGTTCGGAATCGAGTAGCCGTAAACCGGCATCGAGTGACCGTCGTAATTCCAGGTCTTCTGGGTTACGTCGAAGTCAGCGCAAGTAAGCGCAATCAGATAGGTTACGATCGGATACATGTGCTTCCAGTGAACCAACCGACGCCCTCCGCCAATGTCAGCATTGCTCACGATCACGCCGTTGGAGGCGACATCATAGGCGGTTGGACACTCGATATACATATCCAGTGAATCTGCCTTGTCTTCCGGTGTGTCCTTGCAGGGCCACCAGTTACGCGAATAAAACGGTTCGCATGATGTAAAGCAGATTGGATAGCCACCCTTATTGTCAAACGCCATACCGCCTTCGGCGTAGCCCCAGCCGTAAACCGGCTGCCCGTGGTAGTATACTTGCATGGCGAACTCGGCACCCAAATTGTAGGATGTCGGCAGAACAATGGCCAGAATGCCTGCAGAGTGCGAGTACGAAAGACGACTTGTACCGACCTTGACCGAGTCGACGGACAATTGATCAGTCAAGTCCAGATCAACGGAGCTCAAACCGTTGATCGCCGACCTAATCCGGTAGTCGACATACCCTTTGATTGAGGAATTGTCGAAATTCAAACTCAAGTGAATGCCATAATAGCGCACATCATAGTTGGCCTGATTGGCATTGAAATACAACGCTTGATTCAGCAACGCACGTTTGACCGCCGCCTCGCGCCGATCGGCTTCATACCTGTACATCTGCAAACGTTCTTGTTTTACGGTGTCAATCTGCGCGGTCGTCAAATTGCGATAGTCACGGATCTTGTACTGACCGTTCACGGTACCAATGACAAGCAGCAAGCATATAAATACAGGGATAACTCTTTTCATAATCACCTCTGGAAGACTTAATACCAATATACACCAATCTGACGGACTTCCAAGGAATTTGTGTAATTCCCTCGAGATTTGATGTGGTATCGGTATTTGATTGAGCTCCGTGCTGCACCGAGATTCTGTATGGGTGCAATCACTACAATGGCACAGCATCAGTCTTGGGCGCACACTTATGTGGAAGCCAAATTGCTGCAATAGTACTTGCAGTGCTCAGAAAGAGATTGATTACACAACCAAGATGCCAATTCGCTGTTGCTCGATCGTAGTTTCATGCCACGCTATAACTGTCGTTTGAACATCATCTTAACAAGCGAACAATAATTCGCACACGGTGTCTGAATGTCTCGATGCCAATCACGGCTTCAAAGTGGAAGACTCTCAACGCGTTCGAAAACCTGTCGATTTTCTGGAAAATCACTTGACTTGAGATGTATGAGCGGTATATTCAAACTCGGAAGTCGCTGGTAGATAAGATGTTAACAAGACGTGGAAATCCTGTTGACAACGATGGATCATCCAGAGGGGCTTGCTTTTTTGGGGAGAGTCAGGAGTGCATCGAATGAGTGTCCTGGAAGAATCACGGCAAAACAGAAAGGCAAGAGCGCCTCGTTTGGCGGTTTGAGTCCTTTTGAAAACCTTGCTTAGTTTGGAGTGGGGAGACCATGCAGGAGAATATTAGTGCTCTTTGGGATAGATGTCTTTCTCAATTGTCAAAGAGGGTCAAGAAGAATTCCTTTTTTATGTGGCTGAAGCCGACTGAAGCAGAATATGTCGACAACCAGTCATTCAACATTGTGGTCCCCAATCGCTTCGCCGCCAACTGGATTGAGGAAAGGTATCGGCCTCTGATTTCGCAAGTGTTGACTGAAGTTTCTGAAACCGGATGGAACTTCGGCGTCAAAGTCCGCAAGACACCTTTTCAAGCGGAGATTTTTGAAGCCGACGATGATGATGAACCAACCGTAGTTATCAACAAACCCAGAGGCACGGCTCAGCCACCCCCTAAACTAAATCCACGTTATCGATTTGAGAGTTTTGTGGTCGGTGATTCGAACCAGTTTGCTCATGCCGCTTGCCAGGCGGTGGCAGAGAATCCGGGTGAGAATCGCTATAACCCGTTGTTTATTTACGGCGGTTCGGGCCTCGGCAAGACCCATTTGGTGCAGGCAATCGGCAACGACATCTGTGAAAGTGACGGCAATCACACCATTCTCTATGTTACAAGCGAGGAATTTACCAATGACTTCATCCGCTCCTTAGGTTCCAAGGCCGTGCATGAGTTTGTTAACCGTTATCGGTCTGTCGATGTGCTCCTGCTCGATGACATTCAGTTCTTCACCGGTAAAGAGTCGACGCAGGAGCAGTTCTTCCACACGTTCAACGCGTTACATCAAGAAGGCAAACAGATTGTACTGACTGCGGACCGTCCGCCGAAGAATATCCTCGGTCTCGAGGAACGCCTTCTCTCGCGTTTTAGCTGGGGCCTGGTTGCTGATATTCAACCGCCGTCATTGGAAACTCGTATCGCCATTTTGCAGAAAAAGGCCGATTGCGACGGTGTAACAGTGCCCCAGGACGTATTAACTTACGTTGCCGACTCGATCACATCGAATGTTCGTGAACTTGAGGGTGCTCTGGTGCGATTGATCGCCTACAGCTCGCTACGCCAGAAGGATTTGACCATAGCCGTAGCCCAGGAAGTTCTCAAGGATACGATTCGATCAAAATCGCAGCAGATCAGCATCGAGCAAATACAAAAGAAAGTTGCGCAGTTCTACAAGATTTCCGAGGAACTGCTGAAGGCGAAGAAAAAGAGCCAAGAGATTGTTAACGCTCGCCAAATTGCTATGTACCTTTGTCGAACGCTGACAACATCTTCTCTAAAAATGATCGGAGCCAAGTTTGGCAATCGAGATCATTCTACGGTCATTCACGCCTGTCAGCAGGTAACCGAGAATATCAAATCATCGATTGATTACAAACTGCAAATTGACCAACTAATCAATCAGATGTATGGTTGAGAAGCTGTTGATTATATGTTACAGAATTGTGCAGCGATTAAGGAAAACGATCCGGTCCACGGCGGAAATGTTAATGATATTGATAAGTTACATTCTCTTTCCACAGGGTATCAGAGAGTCATGTTGTTCCACTGCAAGACTCTACTCTTTCCAATCAACATTTCCACAGTATTATTACTATTGTTGATTTGATAACTTAATATAGATATAATAAGGGCCGTGGTGTACAAACCCAAAGGAGCCGGAAGATGAAATTCAGTGTCACAACAGATAAACTTCAATCTGCATTAACCGCAGTCATGAGTGCTGTCCCTGCCAAATCAGCTTTACCAATACTCGGTAATGTCTTGCTGGAGACAGAGGGTAAATTACTCAAGCTATCAACAACTGATCTAGAAATTTCGATTACAACAACGATCGAAGTGAAAGTAGCCAAGAAAGGTTCAGTAGCAGTCCCGGCTAAGAAATTTCAAGAAATCATTGATGCCTTACCGCAGACTGATATTGAGATCGAGGCAATAGGCAACCGCATAGAAATGCGTTTTGGTACTGGTGACTACAAAATTGCCGGGATGCCTGCCGATGAATTCCCACGGTTGCCGGAGTTTAATCCGGCAAAAGAAATCAAAATACCTGCCGATGTCTTGCGTCGTATGATCCACAAAACCGCTTTTTCCGCTTCTAATGATGAAACTCGACCGGCTCTGAACGGCATCCTTTGGCAGACCTCCGGCGAGAAAATGCGAATGGTTGCAACCGACGGTCATCGTTTGGCAAAGATTGAAGCCGAAAATACTAAACTTCAGGGTTTGTATGGCGATATGATTGTGCCGCCACGAGCGCTAAACCTTGTCAATCGGTTGGCTGTTGACGACATCACTGAAGTTGGCGTTACCTTCAATGAAAATAACCTTATCTTCACTTGTGGTGGCAATACGATTTCCACGCGGGTGATCGAAGGTCCGTACCCCAACTACGAGCAGGTAATCCCCAAGTACAACAACAAGAGTCTGATTGTTGCCAAATCATTATTGGCCGATACGGTGCGTCGTGTGGCAATCCTGTCGAACGCTCTGACCCATCAGGTCAAATTCTCCATCAGCAAAAACACGCTGCAATTGTCGGCAACCAACGTCGATTTTGGCGGCGAAGCGGTCGAGAAATTGCCCTGTCAGTACGACGGCGAGGATATCGAGATTGGTTACAATGCAGCCTATATACTGGATATCCTCAAGCAGTTGGAATGTGACGAGGTTCGTTTCTCTCTGTCAACGGCAGTCTCAGCGGCGATCATCACCACGATGGAACCTGCCAGTGACTATCTCTGTCTGGTAATGCCGTTACGTCTGGCAGACTAAGCATACAGACAACCCATGCCGCTCAAACACCTCGAGCAAACAGCGCTGCACTCCCAATCCTCCCTGATTGTACGTCGTCAAACCGATTTGGATATGAGTTGCCGAGAGCTACTGCTACCACAACTATTAAATGATAATAATGTTCTCGCGCAAACAGGGTTGTCGCCCGGACGAGAAACAGATCGTAGCTTGCATCGGGAAGGGATTCCCGACGCCGCCGACTGAAAATCGTTGGGAAATAATAGTTGCATGGGCACTAGTGTGGTGTCCCTAACGCTTCTTTACGGCAGTAGTCCCCTAATCCGTCATCCCTGCGAAGGCAGGGATCCAGGCTAATGTCAATACTGGATTCCCGCTTTCGCGGGAATGACAATTCTTGAAGATTCCTCACACCTGTAAGGTTTTTTCTGTGACACCACACTAGTGTACAGTTTGAGCGGTGACAATCATTTTTCGGTAGTGCTTCATCCTCGGTTTTAGGGTTCGTTGTTTGATCTGTTTTCTTCTCTCCAGAATCTTCTCATCCTGTCCCAAGTAGACATTCGCCGGTGTGACATTGTTGAGCGATTCGTGATAACGCTGGTTGTTATGGCAATCAACGAAAGCGCTAATCCGACTCTGCAGTTTCTCCGGGGAGTAGTAGTGCTCCAGCCGGTAAAGGTCATCTCTATTTGGCGGTCGTGTTGGATCTCCATAGTCGATTAGTGGTTGGCTGGTCGATCAGTCCGGCGCCTGACGGATGAGTAAACGCCCGAGATCGACCTTAGTGATGGCGGCACTACAACAGGCATTAGATCGGCGCCAGCCGCCTGCCGGCTTACTCCATCATAGTGATCGCGATGGTTTGTATGCCGGCGCCACTTATCAGCGCTTGTTAGGCGAATATCAGATCCGGAGCTCCATGAGTCGCAAGGGCAATTGTTACGACAACGCCTGTGTCGAATCCTTCTTTGCCAGCTTGAAAGATGAACTGGTCAGCGAAGAACGATCCCGCAATCGCGAGCAGGCCCGGATCAGCATCTTTGAATACATCGAAGTCTTCTGCAATCGCTCACGTCACCATTCAACTCTTGGCTACGTCAGTCCGCTTGACTTTGAAACGTGAAACAAACATGCTCAAGAAACTGTCCGCCAAACCGGGGGAAGCTCAAACCCGACCTGCTTCACTGCGCTATCGAAACAAGACTACTTCTTCAGCTTAAATCCGGCAGGGACTTCGAACTCCGAGCCGGCGACGCTCGCGGCCGATATTTCAGTCACGGTAGTCGTAAACTGCATTAGATACATCGGTCCGGACTGCTTTTGGGATTTGGCGTCTTTGGATTCCTTGTCGTCCTTCGATTCTTTCTTCTTGCCAAACAGCCCGCCAAGTTTTTTCGCGGTACTCGACTTGCCGCCTTCATCTGCTTGGTCGGATTGCTTTTCTTTCTTCTGCTCTTTGGCCTCTGATTGTCTGCCGGTCTGAGCCGAGGTATCAGCCATAGAAGCAAGCGACACGGTCGACATCAGAGACATCCCTTGCAGATCCTTGGTGTGCTTGTAGAGTTCACGCGGATCGATACCAAACGCGGTCAGCATTCCTTCCATACTCTGTTGGCTGTGACCGGTAAAGCCAAGTTTGGCGGCCATATCGGCATAAAACTTCTGGAAGTCTGCGGCGCCCGGGACGTTTTTTGCCATCCAAAGATCCATCGTCATTTTCATCGCGCCCTGTTCACCCGATTCGGCGTTCTTGGCGTACATGATCATCGTGATAATAGTTTCTTCCGTGTTGTAGCCGGCGATTTTCTGGGTCTTGCCGGTCTTGTCGACCTTTACGTCAGTGCGGAATTTGACGGTGTCATCGGGATGTTCTTTCGCATATTTCGCCTTTTCTTTGTCCGCATCTTTCAGCGCCTTCTCCATCTCGGCGCGGACCTCGGCAAAGGTGCGTTCGTTGTATTCCTTATCCTTGAGATTGACGTCCCAAAAGAGTTCCTTGTCGAGACGCGTGATTTCGGCGCTCTCCTGCGGCTTACCGGCGCCGAGGAACTTCATCACTTTGTTGGTCATTCTGATATTGGACGCGGTCTTGGCCTTGTCGCCTGAAATCATCTGCGTCTGCGTCCCTTCCATGTTGGTCAGGCCGACCAGACCCTTGCTGGTCACGGTCGATTTGATCGTGATGTCGGCATGCAGGGCTGCCATCGCAAACAGCAGCAGTGTGGCAACGGTAAAGAGTGTCAATTTTGGTTTCACGGTTTAGCTCCTTTGTGTAATTGTCTGATGTCAGTTATACGCTTTGGTCGCTGTCGATTAAACGTATTTTTCGGCGTGGAGCAAGAGAATTTCGGTTGGTGAAGCGGCAGCAAAATCGAGTCGGAAGTAGCGCACAGGAGAAGTCGGATGGGCTCATCCGGGGAAGTGCTGAAGAATGCGTCTTCATCGCGTAGGGGCGCGGTTTCCGGGCCGAAGAATACTGGATTCCCGCCTGCGCGGGAATGACTTGGCCCGGTGCTTATTCTATGATTGCGATGATGCGCCGCCTTCTGCCCATTTTGCAACAGTCCCTCCAGGTGTCTGAAAACAAAAAACCCTTTGCCGAAGCAGAGGGTTTTTTGTCACAAAAAGGGAGGGCTAATTTTACTTCATCAATGCCATCTTGCGAGTCAGACTGATCTGGTCGGACGATAGCCGATAGAAATAAACACCACTGGCGACACCTTGACCGTTGCCGTCGGCGCCGTTCCAGCGGAACTGATGTTGACCAGTCGGCAGATAGCCATGATACAGGGTGGTCACTGTGCGGCCAAGAATGTCATAAACCGAAAGCGTTACGTCGCCCGGTTTATCCAGTGAGAAGGAAATCACCGTTTCGGGATTGAAGGGATTCGGGAAGTTCTGATTCAATGTGAACGTGCCCGGTACATGGAAATTGCCGTCATCAACGCCTGTCTTTTTGTCAACGATGGTGACGATTTTCTTGGTTGCTTTGGCGGCTGGATCGAACCGCGAATAGGCAACAACCGTGAGCGTGTCCTCATATCTGGGCGTTGTTCCCGCAGGAATGGCAACCGTAACCGTTAAAGTCTTGTGTTCTCCGGCGGCGTAGTACTTTCCTAGAGAGTCAATACCGGTTACATCCCAACCTGATTTGCTCACCACACTGAGGGCAATCAAGTCGACACCATTGCCGTTGTTGGTAACGATCACATCATAGCTGACGGTTGTGCCGGCAGTATCGGAGCCCTCGGGTGGAGCCACAGCAGCAACATCAAATACTTCGGCGTCGGTGATTGCCAGGTTCATAGTCTTGCGGTCGCCGAAGCTGGTCCACACATCACTGCCCGGTCCAAGTTTGGTTGCGACCTTACCATTGACTTTGAATGTAACATGGTCACCAGAAGCACAGAAACCGGTCGACGCTGGCTCATTCACGTCCCTACCATATACGGCCATAAACTTGTACAAGCCGGGAGAACTGATGGTGTCGTGTCCACAATGCACTCCAGATGGACTGTAGGCATCTATCAATGTTCCGACCGTCATCGGCAGACCATTGATCGTACATTTGTCACCAGCGAAAAGGACCCAGGTTGAGGATGTTGTGTCAGCGCTCTCCGCCAGCGCGTTTGAGAACCCGCCGGCGATTGCCAAGGCGAGAATTAGCAACAGGATCTTCGCTTTCATATCTCTATTCCCTCTCATAATAATATTCAAGATACATATCCATGCTCTACTCCGCAATTTATTTTACGAGCATCATCTTTTTGGTGTCGGTAAATTCCCCGGCCTTCAAACGATAGAAGTACATCCCCGAGGAGGCCGGCTTACCGTCCGCATTGGTACCGTCCCAGTTAACCGAGTATCTGCCGGCGGGCAGGAAACGATCAAGCAACGCGGTCACCTTTTCGCCGACCACATTATATACGTCAATTGTGGCCCTTGACGCCACCGGCAAGCTAAAGTCAATCGAAGTGCCCGGATTGAACGGATTCGGATAGTTCTGCGCCAGACCAAATTGACGGGGCAGATTCTCCGAAGGCTTGGACAGCGAAGTCAGAGTGGTCAGACGAATACGATCACCCAGACCGCTGAAAGTATACGACTGCTGCACCGGAATGCCGTTGACGGACAGGTTGATGCTGCCGCCAAGATCAGGACCTTCAACGGTGGTCGTACTTATGTCATCGCGATAAACCGGTGTAAAGCTAACTCTGCCGCCGGTTCCCACTGTCGCTTGTCCGCAGAGATGGCCATTTTCATCATAGGCTGCCAACACGGTACCGGTCGGTATAAGAGTGCCATCGAGCGTAATGCCGTCGCCGAACAGGTCAATCCACTCCGGAGTCGGAGTTACACCGGGAGCAGGCGGAAAAGCCTTCATAGTGCCATGCGAAGCGACGTAGACGGATTTTTGGGGAATTGGTCCGGGGTAAATCAAGGTTGCCGAGCCGTCAGTTTTGAGCCAGTATCCGAACCCTGGCTTCATATTCTTGAGAGTGGCGAATTGCGGCTGCGTCGGATCGTAGGTCAGACCGCCATTGTCGAATCCGAGCGCGACAATCAGCCCATCCAACACACTCAGAAGCGCATGTGGAGTCGAATCGGCGTCTTCCGGCAAATAGCTGACCAGATTCCAGTTCTCCTCCAGATCGATCGGCGTATCGGGTGCCACCTTGGTTCCGGTCACGCAGAGCGTGGTGTCGCAGTCCATGCGGAACCAGTAACCGTGCAGATGGTCAAGAGTGGTCAGAGTCGAGAACTGCGAGAGAGACGGATCATAAGTTGCTGCACCCTGTTCGAAACCGAGAACGACGTCGATGCAGCCCTTGATGTTCTCGATAATCGCCTCAATGTCGTCATCGGGCGTGTCAACATCCCAGCTTATCAGATTCCAACCCTCGTGTAGCGCCAGACAGCGCGTGACGACGGGATTCTCGAGGATGGTGACGGTTACGTGCGCCCACTCGGTCTTCACCAGCGCGTTGTCATCGTTCACGGCAATCGAGTCTACCAGCACGCCGACCGGATAAGACGTGATGTCCGGGGTCAGGACGACGGCGCTTGGTGCAGTGCCTGAGAGAGCGGACAGCGTCAACCAACTGGGCTGGTGCGTAACCTGCCAGTTGAGCGGATCGCTACCAAGGTTGGTGATGTGCAGCGTGTCGGCCTCCGGGTTGACGCCCACGTAAGTGACGAAGTTGAAGACTGTCGGCTGCAGATAGATAATCGGTTGGCCGCTGACGATATGAATAAACCCGAAGACGAAATAGTCTTGGATGTTGACGCCGAGTGTGTTTTCCAGAGTATAGATACTACCGCCGCCGAAGAAGGAAGTCGTATCAACGACAACGTCAACCGGCGCTGTCCCGGACCCGACTTTGAGATAGAAGGTAGCAATCTCGCCGTCACCGGCCGGCAAAAAGCCCGGTGTCTGGGGGCTCTTGACATAGGTGCTGAAGTCGATCAGCGCGACGTGGTTAATGTTGTCGATCTGAGTCGAAATCGAACCCAAGCCAGCAAGACGACTTCCGGCAAACGAGACCGAGTCAATGTTGATGCTCTGAACCTGAAGAATCTGTAGCGGGAGTATCACTCGCTGCAGCGGTTCCTCATTGTGCAAATTGACTGACATGGCAAATGCTTGCCCGCTGGTAACTGTCAGCTCAGGCAAAACCACAAAGTTGTGATATAGCGGCGACCCTTGCGCTGTCAGAGGGAAAACAGTCAGCATCGCTAACGCCAACACCGCCAATAAAGTCTTACGGGTTATAGAGTCTCTTCGCATCGGAGAATTCCTCCAAGTAATATTATTATCAAGAGAAACCCCAAGCCGGGGCACAAAACAAGCTTCTACTATATACAACGATCAATCCGATGATAGGCGGGTAGCTTCTTGCTGGGAATTAGACAGATAGCCCAGAGAGCATCTCCGTATTTAGCCGCGTTCAATATAAAGCATACGGCACCAATGTCAAGCAAAAAGGAAGAGTCAGCCAATGCTGCAACTGTTTATTTTCTAAACAGTTACGAAAATCAGTTGAAGTAAAGTCTGTTTTCGTTACCTTGCGACCTATTGACAAAAGCGATTATGCCGCATTCATTTAGCATGATGGATACCTTCGGCGGGTAAGGAATCGGGACTCATTTACCGATAAATGCCGGTGAGGGACACTGAAGTGCAGATATCAAGACTGTTGAGGCCGGACCTAATTCGCCTCGAGATGATGACCTCGTTCGATGATCTGGAGGATGATGACGGCGGTCCGTTGACACCCAAAAGGCGACTGGAGCGCAAGCGTCTGCTTTTGGCCGAGTGCGCCGAACTGCTTGATCTCTCCGGCAGAGTATCTAACAAGAACAAGCTGTTGACCGACTTGTTCAACCGCGAGAAAAAGGCGACCACGGCAATCGGCAAGGGCATTGTGATCCCGCATATCCGCTCGATGCAGGCCAAGGAGTTGATCATCGGCGTGCTGCGTTCCACTCCCGGCTACGAATTCGAATCGCTCGACGGTATGCTCTCGCATATCTTCATTCCCATGGCGGCGCCCCCTTATGATGACACACTCTATCTGCGTGTTTTCAAATCGCTGGCGCAGGTTTTCTCCGCCGACGGTTTCTACGACCGCGTTATGTCAGCGCAGCAGCCGTATGACATCATCCGCGTCTTTGAAGACCTCGAGTAGCCTAACTTCCATCTGATCCTTTGCCTTCCTGACCGACGCCGCTGTCTACCACTTGAACTGGGTGCCCCACCGCTTGGGGGCTGTTGAAAAACATCTACGACTGTCATTCTGAGGAGCGCGAAGCGCGACGAAGAATCTCCAAGTTGTTGTAGGACAAGTGCGCTAGATTCTTCGCTCCGCTCAGAATGACAACCACCGAGGTTTTTCAACACTCCCGGCGAGTGGGGTACCCCTTACTGCCAATAAAAAATGCACCTTGTAGGACTCGAACCTACGACCCGCTGATTAAGAGTCAGCTGCTCTACCAACTGAGCTAAAGGTGCATTCTCACATAGATGAGGGTGGATGGGATCGAACCATCGACCCTGTGCTTAAAAGGCACATGCTCTACCACTGAGCTACACCCCCACACCACTCGGTACGCAATCTATCAACTCTGCGTCGGCTGTCAACCGGAATACTCGGGTTTTTGCGGTTGCTCGTGCTCTCGTCGCGGAGCGATGAAGAACCGATAGTCATTTCGGCGTAATCAGGAATCCCCAGGTTGTCTCATAAACTCTCTTCCCTCACCCCTACGCCCCTCTCCCAGTGGGAGAGGGGAAGGGGGTGAGGGTGTAGATTCCTGCTGGCGCGCCCAATTTTTGCGGTTGCCGATGTCCTCTCGGCGTGATGGTTGTATTAACAGCGAATAACATTATCTTGGCGATCGCGCATGTCAACAGCTACAGACAGTTATGAAATGATTCGCCTTGATGGGATCAATTTTGCCTATCAGGACGAGTCCCGTTTTATCGAGAATCTGTCGTTTTCGATTCAACGCGGCGAGCGCGTTTGCCTGTTGGGGCGAAATGGCTCGGGTAAGTCAACGCTGTTGCGATTGATTGCTGGGCTGCTGACTCCGACCGCCGGCGAAATTTTTATCAATGGCGTCTCGACAACAGATCACAAGCGCCAAAGAGAGCTGCGACGACAGGTCGGGTTCATCTTCCAGAATCCGGAGGATCAAATCATTTCCACGACGGTGGAGACTGACATTGCCTTTGCGCTGGAGAATTTTGGTGTTGCTCAGGATATCATGCGCAAGGAAGTCAGCGAATACGCCGAAGGGTTTGAACTGAAGGAACTACTACACCGACATCCGTTGACTCTTTCGGCGGGGGAAAAACAACGGACGGCGCTGGCCTCGGTGATGGTTGTGCAACCGCAGGTGTTGTTACTGGACGAACCAACGTCGTTTCTGGATTATCGCGGACGACAACGCCTGTTGACAACCGCCTTTGCCGAACGGTCGTACACGATTGTCGGCGCGACACAATACGCCCAAGAAGTGGAACAGTACGACCGCGTGATCTTCCTCGACCAAGGCCGCTTGCTGTTTGTTGGATCGAACAACGAATTCGCGCAGACCGAGCAATGGAAACAAATGACAACGAGCGCAAGTGCGCGTAAGAGAGAAAGCCTTCAAACTAATACATCGGTGGACACTGCTTTATCGCCGATAGTCGAGATTGCCTCGCCCCTTCGCGGTACACAGTTGGAGATGTGTAATGTATCATTCGGCTATTCCAGCGGCCAGAGAGTGATTGACGGACTAAGCATAGGAGTTTCCCCAGGTCGGATCACGGCTGTGATGGGGGATTCCGGTTGTGGCAAGACGACGCTGGCGTTGTTGCTCGCGGGATTGGTGAAGCCGAGCGCTGGAGTGATTCGTTTGGGCGGTGAAGAAGTGAGTGTGAAGGAACTGTCGCGACAAGTGGCCGTACTATTCCAGTTTCCAGAAACCGGCTTTTTTGCAGATAGCGTACTGGAGGAAGTGGCGTTTGGAATCAGAGGTTTGCATCTTAACAGCAAAGACATCGAGCAGAAAGTGCGCGGAGCGCTCAACATGGTGGGGCTTGATTTCGACACGTTCGCCGGCCGGAACCCATTTGTGCTGTCTGCCGGGGAACGGCGTCGGGTCGCGATCGCCTCGGCGCTGATCATGGAGCGACCGATTATCCTTTTTGATGAGACAACGCTGGGTCTTGACTGGGAAGGGCGACAAACGATGGTGCGGTTGCTGCGGGATCTGAACGCGTCGGGCAAGACGATTGTCCTGATGACGCATGACGTCGAGTTTGCGGCACAAACAGCCGATGACATCGTACTAATGGATCGTGGCGCGGTTGTGTGGCAGGGAGCGATCGATGCGCCGGACCTGCCCCAGCGATTTATCGTCGATCATCTTGGCATGAAGGCGCTCGCCGAGTGACCAACTCTTGTGCAGCGATTAAAACGGGTTGCCGAATCGGACCAAGTTTATAGTTTACAGGGGGAAATATATGGTAGCTATGTCTGTATATACTTTAGGATGTCATTTGTAGGTCCGCTGGGATCTCATCAATAAGGTAACGAGGAATACATGCTGCACAACGTCGTACTGGCACAGGTGGGGCTCTGGGATCTGCTCGCGCACGCCACCACGTTTTCGTGGATTATTCTGATTACTCTGGTCATCATGAGTTTGGGTACCTGGGGAGTGATCGTCAACAAGTGGCGTACTTTCAAGGCAGCCGAAGCGGATGGTGAACGGTTCTTCACGACGTTCCATCGCCGTAGCAGTTTGAAAGAGGCGCATGAAAAATGCCTGATATACAAGGCAACACCGTTATCCAAAGTTTTTGAAGAAGGCTACCGAGAGTTGCAAACCTTGCTCAGTATTAAACGAAGCAACGGCGCCGGCGCCGACGGTGATCCAGGCGGTGTCAAGGCAACAATCAAGTTGCTGCCCGAAGAAGTCGATGCGATTGACAAGATTCTGGAGAAAGAAGCCAGCATGCAGATCAGCAATTTGGAACGGAACGTCGCATTCTTAGCTACCTGCGCCAATGTTGCGCCGTTCATCGGTCTGCTCGGCACGTGTTGGGGCATCATGAACGCCTTCATGAATATCGGCGCTCAGGGAACGGCGTCACTGATCGTCGTGGCGCCCGGTATTGCCGAGGCGTTGGTGGCGACGATTGTCGGTTTGGCCGTGGCGATTCCGGCGGTCATGGCGTTTAACTGGTGCAACACCAAACTGAAATTTATCGCCGATGATCTGAACAACTTCTCGCTGGAATTTCTGGCGGCAGTAACAAGAGAACAGGCATCATGAGACAATGGCGGCGAAAACGCATCTATCCCAAGATGCATGATATCAACGTCACCAATCTGGTGGACGTTGTGCTGGTGATTCTGATCGTATTCATGATCTCGGCACCACTGATGCAGTCGGGAATTGAAGTCAACCTACCGAAGACAAAGGTTGCCGATGCGACGGTCTCTGATGGCGTTGTGGTTACGATCGATCGGAAAGGGTTTGCGTATATAGATGACCGCCTGGTCGATCTCGATCAGTTTGAGATGAAGATTAAAGACGCGTACGATCAGGCATCCACCAAGAAAGTCTTCCTGCGTGCGGATGCATCCGTGACGCACGGGACGGTGGTTGATATTATGGGACGGATCAAAGCGGCGGGAATATCAGAGGTGGCATTGGTGACAAAACCGCCGGAGGATGGCGGAAAACTGCGAATGAGGAAGAAATAGTGTGTTTGCGCTGCGAAGGGACATGATAGTATCGGTGATCGGCCATTGTGCGCTGTTGGTTACGATCATCATTCTTAACCCAAGCCGTGGGATGTTTCGTGGTACGCCCGACATGATGACCGTCGATCTGTCGCAACTGACGCCGACAGGAATGGGCAAGGCGACCTCAGCGCAAGACGCTGCCTCGAAGCCGACGGAAGAAGCTGTTGCGCCTTCAAAAAAGGAGCAGGTCAAGAAAGAGAAGACTGAGAAGATAGAACCAAAAAAGGACAAGACCAAGAGTGACGGTAAGGGGGGACTGGATGTCTCCTCGAAAGTAGGACAGAGTTCCGGCGAGGGCGAGGGCGAAAATATCGGCGGGTCGGATTTGCCCTATGATCTTAGCCTGGTACTCTCAGTTGTTGAACGCTCCTGGCGCAACCCGGTGACATCGTCAACGCCGATAAGCTGTACGATCTACTGCCAAATCGGCCGTGATGGAATCGTCATTGGAGAACCGATTGTGGAGAGATCATCGGGCATCAGTACTTTTGACCAGGCGGCGATCTATGCCATCAAACGCGCCGGACAGTTCCCGCCCTTTCCTGTGGAATTCAACTATGACTACATTGGATTACATCTTGACTTTGAATATGTGCCGTAGGGGCGGGGGTTTCAGGGCGCGGAGACCGCGCCCCTACGCAGTATGGATGTGCAGTGGAAAAGGCACACGCAGTCGTATGACATTAAGGAGTGTGTTTGCGGCACGGATACTGGTGCTTGCCTTGTGCTTGATGGCGCCGCCGACAACGGCACAAACGGGAATCGATATCAAAGGCGCGATCAGCACCCACAAATTTAATCCGTTCAAAGTCGCCGTCGGCGACTTCAAGGTGGTTGGTGACTGGTCACTCACGGCCGATTCGCTGGCGGCAACGGTCAAAAAGGTTGTGACGGATGATCTTGATTTCCATGTCTTTTTCGACACGATTGCGGTAAACCAGTTCTACATCGATGTCTGGGAGATCAAAGACCTGACGCCTGATATTTGGGCACGCATGGGAGCCGACTATTTGGTTGATGGCACGCTGGAACTCAAGGGGGACGACGCCGTGGTTGCTTATCGGATCAACGAACTGCATCCCGAGGTTCAAGAGATGAAGGATGAAAAACTCAGGACCAAGCGTGGAAACATCCGGCGAATCGCGCACATGATCGGTGACGCCGCAGTCAGGCAAATCGCTGCCGAGAAACCCTTCTTTACGACGAAAATCGCCTATGTCTGCGCCGCTAGCGGACGCAAAGAGGTATGGCTGTGCGACTATGACGGCGCTAACGCGATGCGGTTGACGAATGATCAAAGCATCGCCTTGTCTCCCTGCTGGGACCGCAAGGAAGACAAACTGCTGTACACAACATTCAAGCATGGCAGCGCCGAGGTCTGGGAACTTGATCTCAGGTCGGGAAAAAGCCGGCCGATCTCTGCCTATCCGGGAATCAATTCGGCGCCGTCGATCTCACCCGACAACGACGAAATCGTGATTACGTTGTCCAAAGACGGTAATCCCGATCTCTATATTTTGAATCGTAAAGGGGAAGTCAAACGCCGCCTGACCGATCTACCGTCATCTATTGAAAGCGGGGCATCGTGGTCGCCGACGGGACAGGAGATCATTTTTACATCCGACCGCACCGGCACGCCGCAGGTTTACCGAGTTGATCCTGACGGTGTCGGGATTACGCGGTTGACCTACGAGGGAAAATACAATGACTCACCCGACTACTCGCCGCTCGGTGACGCGATTGTCTATGTCGCTCGCGGCGACGACGGCGATTTCCAGATCTGCACGATTGACACCAAGGGCTCGGACTTCAGTCAACTCGACCAGACCGGATCGAACGAAAATCCTCATTGGTCACCGGACGGCTGGCATGTAGTTTTTTGTAAACAAGTTGGCGGGAAGTACGATCTATATATCATGGACCGCTTCAAGAAGAAAATTAAGAAGATAACGTCTGACGGAAAATCGTCCAATCCGGCCTGGCAGCCTTTTGCAGATTGACCGCAACTGCGTATAATCAATGGACGGACAAGGGAAGCGAACCGACTGCGCAAGCAGGGAGTGTTGAAAAACCTCGGTGGTTGTCATTCTGAGCGGAGCGAAGAATCTAGCGCACTTGTCCTACAACAACTTGGAGATTCTTCGTCGCGCTTCGCGCTCCTCAGAATGACACGCTCAGGGCTTTTTCAACAGTCCTAAGCAGGTGTTGTTTTTGGCTGGCAAGGAACACGGGAGTAGTAAGTCAGTGTTTCGGAAGAGATTAACAACACTCTGGCTCAAGGGGGTGGAGTGTCGAGATCGCCTACATAAGTGGTTGACAAAGTAGTTTAACAATGTAATAATAGCCGCCGAGCCCCGGAGAGGGTTGTTTGCGGAGTTTATGTAAGTCTATGATATATAAGGAGGAAGTAGAATGAAGAGCATGTTGACACTGCTGGCGACAGCAGCGCTCATTGCATTTATGGTAGGTGGCTGCGCCAAGAAGCCGAAGGTGGAACCACTGACGAAACCGCCCACGACGCAGACCGTACCGCCTGACACAACGTCTGGCACGTCAACCGGTAACAAGCCTCCGGTCGAGTCGGTGCCATCTTCCAAGTTCATGGCCATCTACTTCGATTTCGACAAGTATAACCTTCGTGACGACGCCAAGGCCGACTTGAAGAAGAATATCGATGTGATGAAACAGGACCAGAATCTTAAGATCACGGTGGAAGGTCACTGCGACGAACGCGGCACCGTGGAGTACAACCTTGCCCTCGGCGAGCGGCGAGCCAAATCGGCTCGCGACTATATGGTCAATATGGGCGTGAAGGCCAATCGTGTTTCGACAATCAGCTATGGCAAAGAGCGTCCGGTAGCATTCGGACATGACGAGGATGCGTGGTCGAAAAATCGAAGAGACGAGTTTGTCGAGAAATAGCTTAGAGAAAGGGCGGTGCGAACCGCCCTTTTAGTTGGTGGAGTAGAGCCATGAAACAAATCGGATTGTTGTTGTCGGCCATAATGACGTTGCTAATAGCCGGGTGCGCGTCACGCGGCGAAATCGAAACGATGAAACGACAGCTTGAGTATATCGAGCGATCAACCGTGCAGATGCAAGAGCGGCTCGTGCAAATGGACAGTATGTACCGCACCACCATTGATAAGAATGTGGCATATCAGGCCGACCTCAAGACCGCGTTGGCGGATCTTCTCGACAAAAGCGCATCCATCGATAGCCGCCTGAGCGACATAGAGGGGCGGCTTAACATGATCGCCAATCGGTCAGGCCAGAGCGGATCGGCGTCATCGCCGGCGGCAAGCGGCAACAAAGAACCTGCTGTGGTAGAAACGGACAGCGCGGGTCAGGAGGGACTGCCACAGGTTGATCAAAATAAGCTGTACAACAACGCAATTGCCGATCTCAAGGAAGGCAACTACGTGATGGCTGTCATGGAACTCAACGAATTCCTGACGATGTTCAAAGACAGTCCTATGGGGGACGATGCACAGTACTGGTTGGGTGAGTGCTACTACGGAAAAAAGGAATATGCCAAAGCGATTCCGGAATTCGAGAAAGTAGAGAGGAATTATCCCAAAGGCGACCAATTCGTTCCGGCGTTGTTCAAGATGGGGCGTTCCTATGAAGAACTTGGCGAGAAGAACAAGGCGAAAGTCATTTTCCAGCGGATTGTCAAAGAGTTCCCTAAGTCCATGGAAGCAAAAATCGCGCAGGATAGACTGAAAGGACTGTAATGCCGCCGATCGTGCTCAAGACATCGGTACTATCGCGTGCATATCCCTGTCGTGCGTTTTATGACTCGGGGGGTGATTCAATGTCGGTTGGTGTCAAGCAGAAGGGCAAATTCGGAGCCTGCCTGGAAGGGGACGAGTTTTCGTTTGATCTGACCAAAGACGGCAAGCTTCTGAATATCGATGTCTGGAAGCCACGCAAGAATTGGGCTGTCGAAAAAGCGATTCATCCGCCGGAGAATTTCGACAAAGAAGATGTGACATTTGTCGGCACGCGCTTGCAAATCGAGCCGATTTCCTACAACACCGACGCCAAGAAATCTCTGCTCTATATCCGTTTTGCCGCCGAGCGAATAGCCCGCTTTGTTTCGCCGGCGAGTTCATTGATTTTCGAGCTCAATGCCAAGCACCAATTGGTCGGCCTTTGGATTCTGCAGATAGAGGATGACGTCAACTTCACGAAAGAAGCAGAGTGGCGCCGGTCGGTGAAGGCGGTGTGAGCTATGCAGCGAGAATCCACGCACCGACGCAAATGAACATTTGACGGTTTTTCAAATTCTGTGCGCGGCGTACGTCCGCGTGCGCCGCGACCGCTTGCCCGTTTCGGTCATACTGCTTATATTGATTCAATGGTAGTTCGCAAGCGTCTCAATTTAGGCGGCCCCGGCTTATTCTTCGTTACCACCTCTGTCACTAATTGGCTCCCTATCTTTCACGACGACAGTCTGGCGAGATTGACCGTCGAGCAGTTGGCGGAGACTTCCCGGTTCTTTCAAATGTCAGTGGTCGGCTATGTTGTCATGCCCTCCCATTTTCACGGACTGCTCGGTCTTAAGGATGTTCGTCAACTGGCGTCGTACGTTCAAGCCTTCAAGAGTCTCTCCTCACGGCGTGTGAAGCAGAGCTGCGGCAGGGATTGCCAGAAGACACTAAGTTGTTCCGGGCGATTCGCGCTCTGGCAGAGAGGGTTCGACGATCTACTCATCCACTCTCAAGATCAGTTGCGAATCAGACTTGAATACATCCACAACAACCCAGTAAAAGGCGAGCTGGCAAACAATGCTGTGGACTACCGTTACTCAAGTGCACGAGACTGGCTAATGGAGAGTCGCGGGTCGGTGGAAATTGACAGAGACTTTTCGTGGTGTTGAGAGGCCGCGGCGCACGTGGACGTACGCCGCGCACAATTCCTGTACTTTTTCCAGCGTGGCGTGAGGAATCCCATCCCGATACGATTCGTAAGCTATCTGCCATCAGCACGGGAGTCCTGACGGTGCACATGATCTTTTCAACTGAGGATTATGAAAATCGAAAACGTACCTTACAGCACTGTTGACTGGTCGAAGATACCAGCGACTGAACACAAGGGAGAGACAGGGGTCGCCTATTGGCGGACGGTGGAACAAGGGAATCTGCGGATTCGGATGGTGGAGTATTCGCCGGGATATCTCGCCGATCATTGGTGTCCGCGCGGGCACGTGATTCTGGTACTAGAAGGCGAGATGGTTAACGAGTTGAAAGATGGTCGCAAACAGTTGCTGACGGCCGGTATGGGTTACCATGTGGAAGATGACGAAAGCAACCCACATCGAACGTCGTCAGAACGGGGAGTGAAGCTGTTCATCGTGGATTGAAGTTCGATACTATCGCTGCCGAGGACAAGTTCACTCGGAGCGGGCGATCAAAATGAAAAGCAGCGGGGTCATTAAGGGCTGTTGAAAAAGCCATCCGAGAGCGCCAGCAGAAATCCTGAGGTTGTCTCGTAAGCTCCTTTCCCTCACCCCTACACCCCTCTCCCAGTGGGAGAGGGGAAGGGGGTGAGGGTGTAAGGTATTGCAGCGCCGTGATCTCGCTCAACATTCTCGTCCATCGCAATCGCTGTTCACGACTGTACTCCAACTTGTGGGACAGCCTCAGGATTCCTGACGACGCCGAAGAAGAGAGGGTTGTTCAACAGTCCCATTAAGCAGAAATCCACGAAAACCGTATCTTCTTGTAGAGAATTGAATCTGAGAGCACGGAAATGTCGTATGCCGAAAGTGGAGCAATGACATTCGCCGGAGTCACAATGAGTCAGCCGATAGCCCGGCTTCTGTCGGCCATCGAGGAACTGTGATATGTGCCATGTTCTCTGTCAGATCGGGCGTTTGGCCATTATCATCATGGCATTGGTAGTGGCCTGTGCGACCCAACGGCAGGTGTCGCAATTCGAGATCGATCACACGTTGTTGCGAGCCGACACCCTACTGGCGCGCGATCAGGCGGACAGCGCCGCGAGATTGATCAACGAGTTGGTTCGTTCTGCGCCAACAGATACGTTCCTGCTCTGGCGACAGGCGGAAGTGAATACTCGGCTTGAGTCGGTCGAAGGTCGTCGCAAGGCGGCGCGCGCGTTACGAGGGCTTTCCGAGCTTTCACCAAACGATCCGCGATACCATCTCAATCTGGCAAGAGTTCTGATCGATCAGACTCGCGGCGGTGGTGCGCGCAAGGAGTTGTATCGGACCATCGATCTGGCGCCTGCCGACGAGGAAGCTTATTTAATTCTTGCCGACCAATACCTGAAACCGTTTTTCATCAAGGATGAAGGGGACCGCGCTGACTCGGCGGAACAGGTATTGATTCGCCTGATCACCAACAATCCCAAGGCCGTGGCGGGACTGAGCAAACTCGGTGAGGTCGAAGCCATACGAGGCAAGATCGAAAGCGCCCGCGTACACATCAAAGCCGCGTTGGCAATTGACTCCAATGCCGTAGAGGCCAACCTGGTGATGGGTTATGTCGGCTATCAGGCGAAGGATTATGCCGGCGCAGAACGATTCTTCGTTCGGGCACTGGCGCAAATGGACAGCACGGAAACCGCGGGCTATCGCTCGATAGAGTACTTGATTCCACCTACTTCAATTAGGCATTACAAGAAGATGAGCTCTCACGAAAAAGATAGTCTCGAACGGAAATTCTGGTCGATGGCCGATCTCGATCCGACGACCAGACCGAACGAACGATGGGTCGAGCATTGTGCGCGTGTCTGGGAGGCAAACCTTTATTATTCCGATCCAAAGAATGAGCGGATCGGCTGGAAGACAGATATGGGGGAAACGCTGATTCGACTCGGCCGTCCGGACGAAAAGGTGCGGGTGCGAATGGGGGGCTCGATTGTGGATGCAACACCGGTTTGGTTCTGGCAGTATCGCGCTGTGGCGTATCCGTGCACGTTGGCGTTTGTCGATCAGATGCAGTCAGGCAACTACACATTCCCATTTCCCCAACATGACAACACCGGTAGCTTTCGGCTAAATGCCAGCAAAGAAGTCGCCTATCTTAACAATACTCGCAAACCGGAGCAATCGACATTAGCGCGTGAGCGCAGGCCGATCGGATTGGCCACCGACATCTACCAGTTTCGTGGTGATGCCGGCGCGACGGCAGTTTTGGAGTATCTGGCGATTTCAACCGCGGGTATCTCTCTTGGTCAAGACCCCGGCAGCGACTCACTGGACATAAGACAAGCGACGCATGACAGCACCCAGACCGCTATTTGGTGGAAAGATACACCGTTCATACCTGCGTCGACGTCCGGCAGGGAGACTATCTATGCAACATTAGGATTCGCGCACCGGCCCGGCAGGTATGAGTTGGCAACGGCTGTTGAACTATCGAAGCAGAACGGTTTTGGCTTGGCCAGAGACACGATTCTGATCGAAAGATTCCCAGACGATACGATCGGCATTTCTGATCTGGTGCTGACTGCCGACTCGGTAGTAGAACCGATTCTGGGTTCATTCTGGCGAAGCGGCCGCGAGGAAACTCCGCGACCCGGACACGTGTTTTCGGGGTCGAAACCGGTCCATCTCTACTTCGAGATCTACAATCTCCCGACCGATATTTTCCGCCAGACAAGTTACGAGTTGTCCTACACACTACAGCTTGTCAAACCGACTGAGTCGGGCATGCGCAGCTTGATGTCAAAGCTGTCACCGCGCAAGAAGGAGTCGATTTCCATGTCGTTGCACGAGGTCGGCAAGAGTCGTGATTTGGTTCGAGTAGTTGCCCTGGGTCTCTCCGAGCTTCGCGAAGGCAGCTACAGTTTCACTATGCGGCTCACCGATCTGATCTTCAACCGCATCGTGAGCAAGACGACAACATTGACGCTGACGCCATAAAGCACCGCCTAAAAGCAATTCTGTCCGCCAACCGTCAGCCATAATGCTTCGGCGGAAGGTCTTGAAAAAAGCGGTTGCAATCGACCAGTGTTTGCGTATGTTCCCGCGTCAATGGGACTGTTGAAAAAGCCACCTGAGAGCGCTGGCAGGAATCCTTTCCTGCCAGTTCGTCAAGCCAGTCAAGGTCGTCAGGAAAGGATTCCTGACGACGCTTGAAGAAGAGCGGGCTTTTTCAAAAGTCCCTTAATACAGGTTCGCTTTCACTCTTTTTTTGAGGAGTAGACCGGTGAAGTTCATTCCCAAAGTGATTTTCCTTACCAAGGGTGTGGCAAAGCACAAAGAGAAGCTGGCATCCTTTGAGCTGGCGCTGCGTGACGCCGGCATCGCACAATTGAATCTGGTCAATGTTTCTTCGATCTTTCCGCCCGGATGCAAGCTGATTTCTCGCCAGCAGGGATTGAAACACCTGAAATCCGGTCAGATCGCATTCTGTGTGATGAGTCGCGAATCGACCAACGAACCGCACCGGCTGATCTCGGCATCGATCGGATTGGCGATTCCGAAAGACAAATCGAAATTCGGCTATCTGTCGGAACACCACGCCTGCGGGCAGACACAGAAATTCGCCGGTGACTACGCCGAGGACCTCGCCGTACAGATGTTGGGATCGACAATGGGTCTAGAAATCGATCTGGATAAGTCGTATGACGAGAACAAGGAAATCTGGAAACTGAAAGGTGAAATCGTCTATTCGCGCAACACTACGCAGTCGGCGGAAGGGGATAAACGCGGCAACTGGACGACAGTGTTGGCGGCGGCGATGTTGATATTGGAAGAGCGTTAGGAATAATCGACCATGAAAAAGCACTTGCAGACACCCACGATACCATTTCAGCCCGATGGCTCCAAGAGCACAGCGCAGGTCCTGAATGAGATGCTGGGTATTTCCTTTCAAGGGCGTTCGCTGGGAATCGCGTTTGACATCTGGAAGCGGATGTTGCAGGACGAAGTCGTGATCTGGTTTGGCCTGTCGGGCGCGATGGTGCCGGCAGGAATGAGATCGCTGATTGTCTTTCTGATAGAGAACCGGATGATTGATGTGCTGGTGTCGACGGGGGCGAATTTGTTCCATGACGCGCACGAGACACTCGGGCGACATCATTTTATCGGCACGCCGAATATCAACGACACGGAACTGCGACGAGAGATGGTTGATCGAATGTATGACACGTATGCTGACGAAGAAGAGTTCCGGCTGCTGGATGAATACTTCGGTGACTGGGTAATGAACACGCTCGACCCGAAGCGCGGTTACAGTACGCGTGAGGTGTTCTCGCTGTGGGGGAAACACCTGGCCACGAAGCAGAAGACCGAGGGTATAGTGACGGCTGCGTACAAGCATGGTGTGCCTGTCTATTGTCCGTCGTTTGCCGATTCGTCGTACGGTATTGCTCTGGCAGGCGCCGTGCATCGGCTCAAGAAGAGTGTGCAGATCGATGTCGTCAGCGACACCTTGGAGACGGCGCAATTGTTCGGCAAATCAAAGCAATCGGGCGTGATTTATATTGGTGGCGGCGTACCAAAGAACTTCACGAATCAGTCGGCGGTGACGGCGGATATTCTCTTTGATGATGCGCCGGACGGGCACAAGTACGCGATTCAGATTACTGCTGATGCGCCGCACTGGGGTGGACTGTCCGGTTGCACCTTCAGCGAAGCCGAATCGTGGGGCAAGATCAACCAACAGGCGCGGACGGTGGCCGTTTATGCCGACGCCACCCTATGTCTGCCGTTTCTAACGGTTGGTTTGGCGCAAGAGGGAATGGAATTCGCCCGCAAGCGAAAGAAGCCGCAGTTTACTTTTGATCCTGAAGTCAGAGTGGAATACAAGTAGTAGACATCGTTTTCGAGGCGAGGTTTCCGCGCCCTTCTTATTGGCAACCGACAAGACAGGTCCTTTCAATTGAATCTTGCCGAAGCAACGCTTATCGGTTATCATTCCGCAAAAGGAATAATTCAAAGGAGAACGTATGGCATCATATATCATGGCCATGACGATTAATCCCAACGCCAAGAAAGCGCATCCCGATTTGTCGCATCAGGTGAACAAGTCGCTGGACGCTTTTAGTGAGAGCGGTATCAAGATCACCAGCCTCTTTGCGACCCTGGGTCGGTATGACTACCTGGCCGTGTTTGACGCCGACGATCAGAAGCTCGCGTTCAAAGTCGCCACTGACATTAACGCCCGTGGCATTCTCGAAACGGAGACCTGGCCGGTCATCCCGTATCAGGAATACACCTCGCTGATCGGGTGATGCGCCGAACTACGTTGGTTGGCCTTACGTGCGCGGCGTACGTCCTCGTGCGCCGTGTCCTTAATGTCAAGACCGAAACGGTTTTGACCTACAGCTTGCTACGACGGCTCCGGGGCAATGCAGAGATCGATGAATCCCTTGAGGATTCGCGCAGTTACACCCCAGACCGTGTACTTGCCGTAGTCGTAGAAGTAGACAGTTACCTTGCGACCGCGATACAACCGTTCTTCCGTACGACGATTGCGAGGATCCACAAAAAACGAAATCGGGATTTCGATCAGTTCAGCGATTTCGTCATGGCTGACCTTAAAATCATAAGGATATGGGAACACGCCGACAAAGGGGGTGACGACGAAATTGGTGACCGCCAACAAGTCATCCAACTCACCGAGAACCTCAACATCCTCCGGTCTGATTCCGACCTCCTCGAAAGTCTCACGCAGCGCCGTTGCCAGCAAATCACGATCACAGTCATCACGTGCCCCGCCGGGAAACGAAATCTGTCCTTTATGCGATGCAACAGTCTCAGTGCGCAGGGTCAGTAGCAGGTGCGGTTCGCCGTTCTTATAGAAAATCGGTATCAGCACCGCCGACGGCGTGAATTTCTCCTCCGACGCCACGCTCTTGGAGTGCCGGGCCAGTGTAATTCGAATCTGTTGTTTCAGTACATCCATTAAATCATCGTAACAGCAATTCAGCAAATATGTTTCGTCCGCAGAGGTTGTGGTGTTGCCCTATGGCAAAAGACTAGAATCGAGGTTGCGTTTCAGACGCTTAAAGCCACCCCGTGCCAGCGGTGTGCCTTTGAACAAGCGGTTGAATGTTTCCTGCGTCAGACTCTGCCAATCGGCGGTAGTCATTTGATACAACTCATCCAGCGCATCAAACTCCGGTTCACCGTGCGGCAATGCCCGGCCATTCCAGGGGCAAACATCCTGACAAACATCGCAGCCAAAGATCCAGTTGTCGAGCTTGCCCTTTTTGTCTGTCGGCACGTCCCTCTTGATCTCAATCGTCAGATATGCAATGCACTTTCTGGCATCAACCACGTGCGGTTCAACAATAGCACCGGTGGGACAGGCATCAATGCAGAGAGTACAGTGCGCGCAAGAGTCGGACACGGGATAATCATACTCCAATTCAAAATCGACGATGACCAATGCCAGAAACATAAAGCTACCATGTTCGCGATGCAAAATGAGGCTGTTCTTGCCGACCCAGCCGATACCGGCGCGTGCGGCCCAGGCCTTCTCCAATGCTGCTCCCGAGTCAATCTCAACGACCGCTTGAAACTCGTCAGTCTCTTGTCGCAGATATCCGAGCAGGGCGTTGGTTTTCTTTCTGAGTATCCGGTGGTAGTCGCCACCCTGGGCGTATTTTGAAATCTTTGGCGCTGTTGGATCTGACGGTTTCTTGTTCGTAAAGTAACTATGCCCGAGGCAGATGACTGACTTGGCCCCCGGGAGCAACTTGCGCGGGTCAAGCCGCAAGTCAACTCTATCGGCAACGTAACCCATTTCACCGTGCATGTGAGCATCAAGCCAACGTTTGAGACGAGGCGCTTCCTGATCCAAATAAGCGGCTGGGGCAATGCCACAGCGGATGAAGCCAAGCTCGTGAGTCTTGGCCTTGATGAGGCACGTGAGGTCGGCTGCATTGCTGTTGGGCGAGTATTGCATTCCAATCCAGAAGATAAGTCCGTGGCTTTGTTTCACCAAGGGGAAACAGTGAATTCCAGCCATAGCGGTGAACGCGACGGGTCTCGAAGCTCTTTTCGGAAGAAGTGGAATCATCACCTGTTGCAGAGCTTCGCATTTGTTGTCGCTTGTGGTTTCGGCAGCGTATAATGGAACATAGGGTTTGTCAACCAAGGAGCGCGCGAATGAACATCACTGATCCTGCCATCAACGGCTATCTGCGCAAACTGACGCCCACAAGTCATCCCGTTCTGCTGCAGATGGAACAATACGCCGCCAGGCATGGCTTCCCAATCATTGGTCCACTCACGGGGCGCATGTTGCAGCAACTGGTAATCCTGACCGGAGCCAAGCGCATATTCGAGATGGGTTCGGGGTATGGCTACTCGGCGATCTCGATGGCGTTGGTGATGCGCGGCGGCGGGACAATCGAATGCACAGAAACAGACAAAGAAAATATCGCACGGGGTCGCAAGCATGCCCAAGCCGCTCGCGTTGGTAAGAAGATCACTTGGCATGAAGGCGACGCGCTGGAGTTGATGCGAAAGGCGAAGGGAAAGTATGACATCATCTTCTGTGATGTCGACAAGGAACAGTATCCGGCGGCATTGGGAATTGCTTGGCCCAAGCTGCGTAAGGGGGGAATCATGGTTACGGACAACGTGCTCTGGTCGGGGCGCGTCGTCACCGAGAAACCGCCGAAGCTGGGAACGGCCGGCATCCTGAGATTCAACCACATGGTCTACGCGCTGCCGGATGCGCTTTGCACTCTGCAGCCCTTGCGAGATGGTTTGATGTTGGCGGTCAAGCGGTAGCTGCCGCTACTGTCCGCCTTGTGTCTGTGTCAACTCCCAGACTTCGGCGTAGTCGCATGTGCCGATGCCCAGCGGGTATTCGTGAGTCGTGACTGTGACGTCGTGATATATCCGAGTACGCTTAACCAGTCCTATCTGCGAGATGTAATCGTATGCTTCGATATCCGAGTCCCAACTGCCATCCGACCCAAGGTCATACAGCCACTGGATTCTCGCGCAGGTGAAGATACCGGCAGGAACTTGTATCTGAACTCGATCAATCGCCTTCTTCTTAATCGACATCACCTCCGGAAGCACTTTTACTGGCCATTCGCTTCCCGCAATGGGCGGATACTTGAGACAGCGGACCGGTGGGTCTTCAATATTGGTAATTGAATCAGCCTGTGGCGCCAGCCCCGAAAGACTTATGAGAGACGGTCCGATCAGTTCTTTGATGTCATCGAACGTCTTTCCATGAAAGGTAAGTTGATATTGCGTGGGAGCGATCTTCCGAGGTTGCATCATGGAAGAAGTGCCACCGTAGGCGTAGCAGTAGAAGCCGTCGGGACGATTGTTGAAGTAGTTCCAAGTCTGATACGCGTGTATGCCACTTTCGATTGCCGTCTCTTTGAAGCTGTATACGTCCAATGTATCCAACAGCTTGGTTTTCTGCATCACCTGCACTGTCGAGACGAACTCCGCTGAAAAAAAGTGATAGGCAGCGAGGCTCTCCGGCCTGCAGTTGAAACTGTAGTAGCTGCCGGAGTATTTCCAGATCTGGCCGACTCGCAGTGGATAGGCGAAGTCACCAAGAATTGGGCCACTCGATTTGTCGTCGCCGCAACCGGGGATCAGATACGGCAGCACCGAGATAAGGCATAAACCAACGGCAGTAATTCTCTTCAGATTCAACACTTCTCCCTCAAAGATTTTGTCGCACCAACATACACGGATTTATTTCATTGGGCAAGGGAGGCAAAGGCGAATTGTACCCGAAAAAAAGCGAATCCACGCCGGGACAAAAAGGAACCGGCAGATGCGAAAATCTGCCTGCTCTTCGATCATGGCTTGCAGACGATCGTCAGCGAGCGGCGGATAGTCTCCTATTTGCAGCCCGGGGTGGAACCGCCGCTAAAGACATAGGCAATCAAAAAGACGATATCGGAAATGTCAACGATGACATCACAGTTTGCATCACCGGCTTCATACGGAATCGGCGCTGAACCTCCGGAAAAGACGTACGCGATGAGAAAAACGACATCAGAGATGTCGACTATGTGGTCGCTGTTGGCATCACCCATTGCGTAATAGACAGTTCCGGCGATAGCCACATCATCGATATTCCAGCCGCCGAGTTGCAGGCCGGCATCGGATTGCAGTTCAAAACGAACTCTCACCGAGGCATTACCATCGGCGAAAGAAGAAATGTCGATGTCGTGGTAATTCCACTGCTTGTCGATGTGATCGTAGCTCGCGTCATTTTCCCAGACTTTGCTTCCGTTTATCAGAATCCGTGCGTGGTCATATATCCCTTTCTCGCACGACAACCAGCGGTAGTAACGCAATTTGGCGTGGGAAATGCCGCTGCAATCAATCACCTGCGACTGCAGATAGTTGGTGGCGCTGGTGTCATAGCTTCCGCTGAGGTTGTTACCCCAGATATTGCTTCCGGAGTGCGCCATTTTTGCATCCGATTTGCCTACACCCGTGGGCTGACCATGCTGCCAGTCATCCCGAGTGCCGCCATGAGTCCAACCTCCCGAACCCGACTCCATGTCATCGACGTATACCGTGTCAAACTGCCCGACATAGTCGTAGAAGCTCTGAGTGACAGTATCCTGTGTGCACCTAATCTCTAACGCAAAATCGAGACGAGTTCCCGGCTCAGCATGGGAATCAACCTTCACGGTGAAGTGCGGAGATAGCGATGACACAACTTGACCGAATGGCACATCGGGGAAGTCGGCGATCGAATCCGTGATTTGCAGTCCGCTGGTTGAAGTGTGCAAGATCGCTTGCACATTGGTAGCCATTGTCGCGCCATCGTTCTTGATCGACATAGGAAGCAAGAAACTCTCTCCGGGATCGGGAATCATGTCATTGTCGCCAGCCACGTCGTTGATCTGGTGGCTATCAAGACTGAGAATCACGGGATCAGGTGGGTAGATCGGTCGCACGACACCGCTGCCGATTCCGCAATCACCCCACTTGATATAGAAGTAGCCGCCGAGGGCAGGCGCCCAACCCGTCCCCCAACTGTTCTTGCATATCCAAGCACCCGCACCGCTGCCGCAGGCATTGTCATCCCAGCCGACAATCACGACCAGATGCTCACCCCTGTAGTATCCCGAAGTATGTTGATAGCAGCCACTCGTATAGAGGTCAAAATCGTGGTAGACGGTGAATTCCGTGGTAACGGGTCCCAGGAGAATAGCCTCCTTGATGGCAGTGACATCATTGTCAACGTAAACCCAGTCCTTCAGCTTTACCACGACCTGACACTGATCTTGAGTGCAAGCAACGGCGTCACTGGCTTTATAGGGCATACAGGTTGAATCAACAGCGCCATAGCGCTTGAATAGCTCGTAAACCGGTTCCGCCCAACCGCCGGAACAACTGGAACCGTAGATGTTGCAGGACATCGCTTGCTGTTCCGAAAAAATATGTTCAATGCCGTCATGTCGCTTGACAGCAGCCTCGAAGGCGCCCACAGCTCCGAAGGCCCAGCAACTGCCGCAGTTGCCCTGATTCTTGACCGGGGTCAAATATCCCGAATCGCGCCAGTCGAATACCGCCGGCAAAGACATTGTACGACTGGCCTTGAATTTCGGCTGCTTGGCTAGCCATTCCTGATAGCCCTTGGGCGGCTTGAATCCAAGCATATTTTGCTGCTCTTCGTCGGACAGCTCGGAGACGGTCGTTCGACCGGCAATCCAGTGGTAACCCTTGGCATCGATTTGCTGCTGCAAGGCGGCAATATCCTGATCGGTGACTGCTGACTTGTTCTGTGCGGTGAGAGAACCAGTGATGGCGAGGACAAACAGAAAAAAAAGTAGTTTACGGGTCATGGCATGCTCCTGAAGAAATTCATAGATGTACCAATTACAAGATAACTGTGGTGGAGCGATCTGTCAAGGCTTTCTTGCAAAATGAGTTGTGCGGATTCTGTTAAAGGTTTTGCGAGGTACTCAAAGATCGCGAAGAACTGCCCGCCCCTTGAATATTCGACAAACGCCGGGTCTTCTACGTAGAAATTCTGAGGTTATGGCTGTTCGCGACATTCTCCTGTTGGGCAATCCGCGTTTGTACGAGGTCAGTTTGCCGGTCGCTCCGGAAGAGTTGGCAGGGTTGACGGGAATTGTAGAAGACCTGTATGACACGTTGATAGATTTCCGTACCCGCTACGGCACGGGTCGAGCGATTGCCGCGCCGCAGATCGGCGTGGCGAAACGCTTGGTGTACATGAACATCGACGAACCGGTCGTGTTTGTCAATCCGGTTATTGACGTCAAGAGCGCCAAAACGTTTGAATTATGGGACGACTGCATGTCATTTCCCGGTCTGCTGGTCAAAGTCCGACGCCACTGTAACTGCCGGGTCGTTTACCGGGACCTCGACTGGAACGAGCGCTCGCTGCTGTTGTCCGATTCGCTCGCAGAACTGCTGCAACACGAATGCGATCACCTTAATGGCGTCTTGGCCGTGGCGCGAGCGGTTGATTCCCGTGCTTTTGCCTTGAGAAGCCAGAATGCCTTTCTCAGACGAGGCTAACGCGGTTCTGTGACGATGCCGATCATCCCGTGTCTGTGACCGGTTGCCGGGGCTGACGCATTTTGGGCGAATTTTCCCGCTAAGTACACGCAAAAAGTATAACCCTCATGCCAAGATTTCTCTTGCATAGAGGGTAAAGGAGTTTATATTCTGGCGGGCTAAAAGGCAGAAAGGAAGGCTCATTATGTTACCAGACAGTCAGGATGCATACGGTCATGAGATAGTTGACCACATGCAGGGAAAGCCGGTGTTGGAGATCGTCGAACGCGATGATCGGTATATCGAGATAAACAGCGGACCAAAAGCGTACTTTGCTCCCTTCAAGGATTGGCCTGACCATGAAAAGCAGGCGATCCGCTATGCCAAAGGAAGAGTATTGGATGTCGGCTGCGGCGCCGGCCGAGTCCTCCTGTACTTGCAGGAGAAGGGATTGGAATGTGTGGGAATCGATGTCTCATCGCTGGCGGTCAAAGCCTGCCGGGAGCGTGGGGTTAAGGACGCGCGCGTGATTTCGATAACCCGCGTCGGTCCGCAACTCGGGAAATTCGATTCAATTCTCATGTTCGGCAACAACTTCGGATTGCTCGGTGGCAAAAAGCGCGCCGAGTGGGTATTGGAGAAGTACCGGCGGCTCGCCAATCCGGGCGTACAACTCATCGTCTCGGCCACTGATCCCTACGCCACCAACGATCCGGATCATCTGAATTACCAGAAATTCAATCTGCGACGTGGTCGAATGGGAGGTCAGATCCGGCTACGAATCCGCTACAAAAAGTATCAGACACCGTGGTTGGACTATCTCTTGGTGTCGCAGCCGGAAATGACGGCGATGCTCAAGAACAGCGGCTGGAAAGTGACGAAATTCATACCGGGTAGTGGCGGAGCCTATGCGGCGGTGATCCAAAGAGATGATGAGGCGTAAGTAATCTGGTTCCCTAAGACCTGACCCCTGTCATTCAGGAATGAGGTTGCCCCACAAGTGGGATTTCACCAGCTAGACGAACGATTTGTCGTAGGGGCGCACGGTAGTGCGCCCGCCGACCTGTCGTTTCGCTCAATGTTAATGCTGGTCGCCGCAAGGGCGACCCCTACACGCTGTAGATCATGCAGGGTTTGTATCCCCAAAATATAACTTATGAGACAGCCTCGGAATAAAACGCCCCTCTTTTTCAGAAGGCTGTGTCGCAATCCTCCTCTCGTGTGTTATGCTCTGAGGTGATTGTGCCGGCGGGCGGGGGACGCGAAACCCGACATTTGTTGCGATAGGAAAATGTCGGGTTTCTCACTTTCGTGCAAATGCAGTTCTGTAGCCCACCCAAAGCGAAGCGTCGGATGGGTTCATTGATCATGACTGTCGTCCTCTTGGCGCGAATGACGTCGGTATATCGTTAGACGTTCCAGTTGATGATGCGTCCGTAGCATGTGCGTGAAAGTTGATTGAAAGAAAACCCACCTGTCGCTTCGCTCTACGTGGGCTACAGGGCTGCCAGAACAGAATACCCCGCAACGGCGCCCCACTCAGTAGATCATCGGCAAGAGTCGTCTTGTTCTCAGGCAGTACTGTTCATACTTGTCGCCAAAATGCTCACTAAGCGCCTGCTCCTCGACCCGGATACGATAGGCGAATGCGAAGAATATGGGGACAAAGATCACCAAAGTGCAGAGCCAGTTGGAGAATGTCAGGCCGAGGCCGAGGAATGACACCAGACTCCCCGTGTAAGAAGGATGGCGCACGAACCGATAGATTCCCGTGTCAATCAACTCATGACTGTCGCCGATGTTCACGTTGACCGTAAAGTGTTTTCTCAGGGTCAGGATTGCCGTCCAACGGATGGCCAGTCCCAGGAAGATTAGAACCAGACCGGCGACCGAGATCGCCAGACTGCCGTTGGGAATAAAGCCAATGCCCCTTGATCCCAGATAGATGCCTGCGGCAAGGGACACGCCGATCAGCAACCACAACAATCGTAACGAAGATCGATCCAGGCCTTTTGCTTTGTCGCTCTTGGAGAGGGTAACTCGCGCCAAGACGATTTCAGACACGAACCAGATCAGGCCGACCAGAAATGCAAACCTACTCAGAACTGTCCAGACCAGCATGTGTACCTTCTTGCGTGTTGAGAATCGGTGTTCACTAGAGTCTACGTGGACACCGGGCTTAAGTTACGAAACTGCGACGGAAGCCGGTGACTTGAAGGACGGTGTCTACAAGACTACGTTGCTCTTGCCTAGATTACATTGTTCGCACAATGTCTGCAGATTGGCAAGCGAATTAGCGCCACCTTCTGAAAATGGAATAATATGGTCGACATGAAGTCTAGTATCAATGTGTGTTGCGGGACTTTTTCCGCACGATACACAGCAAAAATTGTCCCTGTTGAGAACCTTATATCTAAGATTCAGTGGAACAGATCTCGTCTTTTGCAGGCTCTTCCGTGGTTCACGAGTTTCGATTATCCGTTCACGATTACTTCGTGACATCTTACTTTGTCCCCCGACCTCCATGTCTTGCTCACTTTCCCCGATTACAGCACCGCCGGACTTATACTCGATAAATCTAAGGCAAGCGTTGGTCCATCCTCCAAAACGCCGATATATAGAGTCATAACTAATGCTCGGTGTAGCGCCCCTCCATTCGTCCCGAGAGGGTCTGTGACCTAGTTGTACCCAGATTCGTTCCATCTCATCAAACATTGCTTTCTCAGGAATATTCCTTTGATCCGTTAGTTCAAGTATAATCCCTTTTTGCCCTAATCTTTCCTTGAGAGCTCGCATTGCAGCACTCCACGAACCGGAGAAGTGCCTCTCCACCGTCGCTGAGTGTATTTCTGCTAGCCCGTTGAAGTCCTTCCGGCGAAAATGGCAATAGTCAAAGTGCCGTGCGACTCTCTCAAGCTCATCTAGAATTCTCTCTTCCGTAATGCCTTCTGCTCGAGGTCGCTCGAATTCGAACTTAAAGTCACTCATAACTATTTCAGTCTCATTGGTGAAATGTCCTGCGCGGCAGATGCAACACCTGCCGCACTTTCAAATCAGTTATCTACGCCTACCCCATAAACGGATACTTGAAATCCGATGGCGGAAGGAGATTCTCTTTGATCGCGCGCGGAGAAGTCCAGCGGATCATGTTGTGCAGTGCGCCAGCTTTGTCGTTGGTGCCGGAAGCTCTGGCGCCGCCGAATGGCTGCTGACCCACGACTGCGCCGGTCGGTTTGTCATTGATATAGAAATTGCCCGCGGCATTGCGTAACACGCCCTCAACGACCTGTATGACGTGACGATCAGTGGCAAACACCGCGCCGGTCAACGCATAAGATGAAGTTTCATCGCACAGCTCTAACGTCTTGTCGAAATCGGCGTCGTCATAGACATAGACCGTCATCACCGGCCCGAAGATTTCCTCTTCCATCGTCTTGAATTTCGGATTGGTGGTTTCGATCAGGGTGGCGTCGATGAAGTAGCCCTTGGAATCGTCGCAGTGGCCGCCGGCGATGATTTTGGCATCAGGGGCGGTTTTGGCGAAGTCAACATAGGCTTTGATGCTGTCGTACGCGTTCTTGTCGATGACGGCGTTCATAAAGTTGCCGAAGTCGCACGGGTCACCCATTTTGATTTCGGCAAGCTGCTTGAGCACGATCTCTTTGATCTGCGGCCAGAGCGATTTGGGGACATAGGCTCTTGAGGCCGCCGAGCATTTTTGACCCTGATACTCAAACGCGCCGCGTGTGATCGCCGTCGCAACCTGCGCGGGGACTGCCGAGTTGTGCACGAAGATGAAGTCCTTGCCGCCGGTTTCGCCAACGATACGCGGATACGATTTGTACTTGGCGATGTTCGTGCCAATGGTTTTCCACATGCTCTGGAACACGGCAGTCGAGCCGGTAAAATGGATACCGGCAAGGTTTTCGTTGTTGAACACGACCTCGCTAATCTCGCTCGACTTGCCGGTCACGAAATTGATAACTCCCGCAGGCAGACCGGCTTCGATGAAAATCTTCATTAGGAAATGCGACGTATACAGCACGCTTGATGCCGGTTTCCAGACTGCTACGTTGCCCCACATAGCGGGGGCAGTTGGCAGATTGCCGTTGATCGAAACGAAATTGAACGGAGACACTGCGTAGACAAAACCTTCCAATGGCCGGTAGTCGAGCCGGTTCCAGATCAGCGGATCGGGATTGATCGGCTGGATATCGGCGATCACCTGCATGTAGTAGGCATTAAAGCGGAAGAAATCGACCAACTCACAGACGGCGTCGATTTCCGCCTGATACGCATTTTTCGAATGCGCCAGCATGGTGGCGGCGTTCACGATGTAGCGATAGGGTCCGGCGAGCAGATCGGCGGCTTTGAGGAAAATCGCGGCGCGATGATGTCTGGGCATTGCCGCCCAGGTTTTGTGCGCGCGCATCGCCGACTCGATTGCCAGTTCGGTTTCTTTTTTGCCGCCATGATAGGCATAACCGAGTACGAGGTTGTGGTCATGCGGTGCGGTTATTTTGACTTTCTTGTCAGTGCGAATTTCTTTGCCGTCGATTACCAGCGGGACTTCGATCTGCCTTGATTTCAAGTCCGCCAGAGCGGCTTCAAGTTTCTTACGTTCCGGCGATCCGGGGGCGTAGCTAAGAACCGGCTCGTTGACCGGCTGCGCCATGCGATATGTACCCATTGATTGCTCCGTGTTGGTGGCGGCGCATGAAATCGTGCGTCGCTAATAGTGGAAAAAAGGGCGCGCGTTGCGCGCCCCTACAGAAACTCTACATTTTGTTGATATTGCTCCATTCGGCGTCTTCCAGCCAGCTTCTCGGCTCGTGCAGGAAGTCGAGTACGTGTTCAATCAGGTTGACGTGTTTGTTCTCTTCATCAGCTATCAGACCAAACGCCTTCTTGACCTGAGGTTCTTTCTCCTCTTGCTGCTTCCGGCGATAGAATTCCTCGGTTTCGATTTCGACGTCCTGTGCCTTCTCCCAAGCCGCGAAGACGTCCCTGCTGAATTTGAACTCCTGCTTCTTGGCGGCCAGTTCCTCAAAAACCGTCTTAGCGGTATCCAGGATTTGTGTCCCCATGGTGCTCATCTTGGTCGCCTCACCGATCTGGCCATCCTTCATGCGGCGGAAGATCTCATAATGCTTGGTTTCGTCTTTCGCGAGCTGCAGCCAAATCTTCTTGAGAGCCGGACTAGTCTCCTTTGCGGCATGCTCTTCATAATAAGCCCGCCCGTCCTTTTCCATCTTCATCGCAAATTCGAAAACGTTCATACTTACTCCTTTAAGAAAACAGTCGTTGACTAAATATAGCAATTCGCTTCGGCGCAATCAAACGATTCCAACGCGGACAATGATTCCAAATGTAGTGCGAAAATCCTAATCGGGGTTCTTTATCCGAAATCAACTCTCGGGCCTCTTGCAGAAGGGGCCGTTGAGAAAGCCATTTAAGAGCGCCGGCGGGAATCCTTTCCTGCCGGTTCATCAAGCCAGTGAAGGTCGTCAGGAAAGATTCCTGACGACGCTTGAATGCGGTTTATTATTCGAAATCAACGGTTGGGCCATGTACAGAAGGATTTAGGCGTGGCAATCCTATCTAAACCGTTCAAGCTCTCTTAGTAGTGCTTCTTCAAGCTGTTCCGGGGGAAGTTTGGCAATCACCTTGCCATCGCGGACAAGTGACAGATAGTCGGCGCCGCCGACCACACCAATATCGGCGCCGGACACTTCGCCGGGGCCGTTGACATTGCATCCCATGACGGCGACTTTGATCGGCTTATGGATGCCCTCAAGCACTTTTTCCACGCGCCCGATCAGTCCAAACAAATCGGTTTGCAGGCGTCCACAGGTGGGACAACTAACCAGCTCCGGCATGTTGGAGAACAGCCCGAGCGATTGAAGAATTTTCTTGCCGACCTTAACTTCCTCGATCGGGTCGGCAGACAAGGAAACGCGGATTGTATCGCCGATTCCCTCGTGCAGTAGCAATCCGAACGCCACGGATGACTTGATCGTGCCTGCCTGAAGAGGGCCGGCTTCGGTTACACCAAGATGCAGAGGATAGCCTACTTTCTGGGACATCAAGCGGTAGGCTTCAACCATACCGGCGACTTCGGAGGATTTCAGCGAGATGACGATATCTTCAAATCCCATTTCTTCCAGCAGTCGCACCTTACGCATCGCCGATTCGACCAGCGCTTCCGGACTGTATCGGCCATACTGATGCACCAGATCGTTTTCCAGCGAGCCGGTGTTAACGCCGATACGAATCGGAATGTGGCGATCCTTGCAGGCGGCCACAACTGTCTCCATCTTGACATCATCGCCGATATTGCCGGGATTCGTGCGGATTTTGTCGACACCTTGTTCGGCTGCAATCAGCGCCAGTCGGTAGTGAAAATGGATATCGGCCACGAGCGGAATGCTGATCTGTCGCTTGATCTCAGCCAGCGATTCGGCGGCCTTTCTGTCGAGTACGGCCACGCGAATAATATCGCAACCGGCTTCTTGAAGCTGATGGATCTGCTTGACGGTCGCGTCGATGTCGCGCGTGTCGGTGGTGGTCATCGACTGCACTGACACCGGTGCATCGCCGCCGATCTTGACCATGCCGACCGTTACCTGGCGCGTCGGTCTACGAGGCCGGTTGAACATCTTTGTATCCTGCAAATGATTTGTAGTCGAAAATGCGCGCGTCGGAATTCGCCAAGTCGATACCGACCCTTTCGTGGAGCGCTTTGAGTATTTGTTCCACCGAGAAGCTTGGAGTCGAAGCGCCTGCAGTAATGCCGACCCTCAAACAGCTATCAAACCACGACCAGTCGATGTCTTCCGGCGAGTCAATCAAATAGGCCTTGCCGCAGTGCTGTTTGGCGATATCACGCAAACGGTGCGAATTACCGGAGCTGAGAGACCCGATCACCAGCACCATATCCATATTCGGCGCCAAATCATGAATGGCGTGCTGCCGTTTGTCGGTGGCATCACATATCGTGTTGACGATCTTGATGTCCGGATAGATTTCCTTCATCCGGGCGCTGACCTGCTCAAAAGCTCTGACACCGCGCGTGGTCTGTGTTATCAATGCGACCTTGCCCTCGAATTTGGGCAGTTTGTCGATATCATCATATTCCGCCAGCAGATGGATATTCCGTCCATCGATGCCCATCACCCCCAACACCTCATCATGTTCCGGCTCACCGTACAGAATCACCTTGTATCCGTCGTTAATCAACTGCCGCGTAAAGATGTGGACATTTTCCACGAGGGGACACGTTGTGTCCACAATCCTGAGTCCTTTGGCTAATGCCTGCTTTTTTAGTCTCGGGCTGAGACCGTGCGCCGAGATCACCAGTGTGCCGGAGTCGATGCGGTCGAGAGATTCCGCCTGGCTGACACCTTTCTGCTTGAAGAAGTCTACCACTTGTCGGTTGTGTACGATTTCCTTCAAGATTGTCACTTCACCGGGATGGTCGTTTTTGGCTTTGGCGGCGAGATTGATCGCCCGCTCTACACCCCAGCAGAAGCCGAGTTCTTTGGCGAAGAATATCTGAATCATCTTCTCAAATCAGGTTGGCGCTCTGATGAAATGCCTTGTAAGAACTGCGCACCAGCGGCCCCGATTCGGTATGCCTGAATCCCATCTCATCACCCCAGCGCTTGAACACGACAAACTCGTCGGGATGATAGTATTTTTCAACCGGCAGATGTAGTTCCGACGGTGACAGATACTGACCTATGGTGAGCATGTCTACGCCACAATCGCGAATGTCTTGCATAGTTTCCTTGATCTCGTCTTCGCGCTCGCCGATGCCGACAAAAATGCCGGATTTTACCAGCGGAACCCTGCCGGAGCCTTTTGCGTACCGGAGGATCGACAAGCTGCGACGATAGTCCGCCCTTGGCCTCACTGTGCCATATAGCCTTGGTACGGTCTCGATATTATGGTTGAACACGTCCGGTGCCGAATCAAGCACGTGGTCTAACGCCGTCTTAGAACCCTGAAAGTCCGGGACCAACAGTTCAATCTGTATCTCGGGATCGTACTCCCGCAACTTGCAGACCGTCTGGGCGAAAATCGACGCTCCGCCGTCATCGAGATCGTCTCTGGTGACCGAAGTAATCACGACATGCTTCAGGCCGAGCTTGGCAACCGCGCTCGCTAAACGTTCCGGTTCACCCGGATCGTGCATTTGGGGTTTGCCCTTGAGAATGTCACAGAAACCGCAGGCGCGTGTGCAGACATGTCCAAGAATCAGGAACGTCGCCGTGCCAGCTTCAAAACACTCTCCCATATTGGGGCAGTTGGCCTCCTGGCAGACAGAATGGAGTTCGTGCTCTGCCAGTAACCCGCGCACACGCCGGTAACCGCTTGAGAAGTTCGCGTTGACCTTGAGCCATTTGGGCTTGTGAAGACGTTCAGCAGTCATAACACAACCTTATACGATACACGTTCCCGTTCGGTTGATCAAGAAAATACCGGCGTCCAGGCAGTTAAAAAGCTGCGTCATACTCCGATAAACTGAATGTTAGCCAGATAATGGCTATGGTTCAGGCGAAGGCGTTTGCAGATGCCCGTCGTTGATCATCTTTCAACAGGATTGGAAAACCGTTCCGATTTGGGGATTTCGAATATGACAATTACAGCCAGAAAACCGGCAGTCAAGAACCGTCGTCAGTTCGTACGTATTCCGAATCACTGCAAACTGACCGCCCAAAAGATACTGTTTGCCGCCAAAGCCGATACCGAGACTCTGGGGGAGGCGCGGAATATCGGAGCGGGAGGTCTGATGTTTGTCGCCAAGTGCGATTATCACAAGGACGACATGTTCAAGATGACGATCACTATCCCGCGCTGGAAAAAACAGCACCCACAGTTCTTGCGTGTTTACGAAAACGATATCGATTCCGAGTTGACCGCGGTCTGCCAGGTAACCCGCGCCGCCAAATTGTCTGATGGCACTTACGAAGTCGGCGCCAGGTTCATCAATATCTACGAGGACGACCGTATCGGTTTGCAGCGGTTTATCGAGACCGAAGCGCATAGGTTGGGGATGACCGCGGAGTGATCGTATTGCAGTAGGCACCCACCTAATATTACCTTGCGAAAGAAGCATATGGATCATCGGGACAGAGCACGCCATGTCGGCGAGTGCATTGCTGTTCCTTGGAATTCGTACCCTCATCGTCATTCCCGCGAAAGGGACTGTTGAAAAACCTGGTTTCATGCTGAGGCGGGAGTGTTTTGAGGGTATTTGGGCTGGATGGTGGTGATCGGTGGGAAAAGCCACGCGATCGTGGTAAACAGAGTCCAGAGAAGTCGTATCAG